>FQKF010133843.1_pt1 | contig 24072 bp, 20 predicted proteins | sample 1504521 | NCBI WGS metagenome assembly FQKF01 (sample SAMEA4475357, study PRJEB15587) | soil metagenome | biome: Soil; feature: Field | place: India | collected 2015-03-11 | depth 0 m
GCTCTAGCCAGCTGAGCTAATGCCCCAAAAACAGTGCAAATGTAAGGAATCCCGTTCAAACAAAAAAATCCCTCCAAAAACCACGCATCTCTATAAGCCGTATCTAAAAAAAATATAATTGTTTTAATTAAATCTTCCTAACCATTCCGAAGGATTCAAGGTGCGCTGACCTCTCCAAATCTGAAAATTCATGGTTGCTTTTCCTTCGCCGTCTTCACTTTCAATAATTTTGCCTATGGGCTGACGCGCTTTTACTTTATCGCCCTGCTTCACATAAGTGTCTTTCAGGTGTGTATATACACTTAAGAACTCTCCGTGCCTAACAATAACCATTCTGCCTCCGGCAGGAGAAGGCGCCACGCGGGTTACCTCTCCGTCAAAAACACATCGTGCATCCACATTGGGCGTTGAACATATTTCCACTCCGTTGTTCACCACCATAAAACCTTTAATGGCCGGGTGCTCGTGTTCACCATAGGGTTCGCATATAACCCCACGTTGAACCGGCCATGGTAATTTTCCACGATTATCTTCAAAATTCTGGCTTAGCGCCTCCATTTCTCTATCCGATTCCAAGACCGCCGGTTCGGACGGTTTGTCTTTCTCGGGCAACTTTTCAATTAAATGGTCTTTTTTACCTGTCTTCTTATTTCCCTTAAGCTTGTTTTTTTTTTCTTCCTCTTTCCTTTTCTTTTCCAATGCAGCCAACTCGGCCAGCTTCTTTTTTCTTTCTTCCTCGCGCTTACGCATCTCTTCTTCAATAATTTTCCGAATGGCTTCTTTTAATGCTGCCATTTCCTTCTTGCGCTCTTCCAGTTTTTGTTTTATTTCCTCTTCTCTGGACTGCAGTTCTGCCACGAGTATTTCTTTGTTGGTCTTTTCTTCTTCAAGCTTGGTTTTTTCTTCCACCTCAAGGCCGAGCAGGTTGCTTTTTTCTCGTATGATTTCTTGAAGGTGCAGATACTTTTTTAATAAATCTCTTTGGAGTTGGATAATTTTTAAAGCTTGTTTTTTTCTAAAATCGGAATATTGACCAATATATTTTAACCTCAACAAGGATTGCTTGACATTCTCTGCCGAAAATATGTATGAAATTTTAGCATACCCGTTATTTTGCTTTTGTGCGGCTTGGATCATGCGCGCATATTCTTCTTTCAGATTTGCCAGACGCTTTTTTTCCTTTTCGATTTCCTTTTGTATTTCGTAAGTCTCTTTATTCAAGGACTGAATCTCGTCCTGGATGGTTTGAATTAATTCTTTTCTTTTTTCAATTTTGGTGTTTAGTGTAATTAAGTGATTTAATGAGTTTTTTTTAGTTGCTTTAGTTTCCTTAAGAATGTCATTTAATGTTTGAATTTCTTTTTGAATTTGGTTTTTTTTCTGTTCAAGATGGTTTTTATTATTGCTTTGAGCTAAATCTAAAAATGTAAAAAGAAAAAAACTAATCCCTACGAATAAGGATACGTTCATATTTTTGAGGTATTCGAAAAGATACCTGAACATTCCCGTTTTTTTCCATACGAACATACTTTAATTTTACATCAACTTTTTTACCTACCTGCAGGTTGATATTAACACGTCGGGGTGCAAAAACACTGTCACTTGTGGAAAAGTCGGCGTATTCCGCCAAAAAACTTCGGTTTTGTTCGGGTTCCTGAAACGCGTTGGCCATTATTTTAAAATTTTCAGGGTGAATGGTAATGTTTTGAAGAATTTTATTCAATTCTTTTCTACCCTCCTCTACTTTTCTTAATTTTCTTTTTTTCAATGTACTAAGATGATACAAACAAGTCTCTTTGTCAAAGAAAGAGCGGATTTTGTCTTCGTCGGAATAAAATTCCGCGCTGTTGCCCACAAGAGCCGATTGTAGAAGGTTTAAATCCACTTCCGTATTCAACAGTTTGGATAAAATCTCGATGGGTTCTGCTAAATATTGTTTTTGACGATAATTAATGAATTTTACGGAGTCGTTTGTAATTAGTATGCGTGCAATATCAATAGACAAGTAATCAATGTGCACCCAAAGCAGACTGTCTTTTATCATTCTTATTTTTAAATCCACGTCTTCGGAATTTTCTTCCAACGTAAATGCGCAAATCGCCTTTATAGATAAAGTATGATACGGCAACTCAGCCGAATTCATGTGCTGAATGAGCTCTGATGTTCTGATGCCCGGATTTTTACACTTCTGAACAGATATACTGTCGCTTAACACTTTTTCTTGTACTTTTTTCAAGTTTTTTTTCTTGCTCTTACAAAAAGGCAGAAAAATAATCAGCGGAAAAACAAACAATAAAATTATATTCTTCTTACTTGGAATATTCACCGCTTAGGCCCTCTTTTATTTTTTTATTCAAAACTGTTTTGTCACCGCCTTTTTCGATGGCTTTTTTCCAATACTCCACCGCTTCGGTTTTTTTTCCTAACATAAAAAGAGCATCTCCGATATGTTCAATATAAAAGGGCTTTTCCGGGTAAAGGGAATGGGCTAATTTAAATTTTTCAAGAGCATCGGAATATTTACCGTTCAGCATCAGCAAACAACCATAGGTGTCGGCATATTGCGGGCTGTCGGGATATAAATCAAGCGCCTTTTTAGCCATTTTTTCCGCTTTGTCAATACTTGATTTTCGCTCAAACAACATCCATGCATAGTTATTCAACGCCGGTGCATAATCCGGATTCATCTTTAATATGTTTTCATGGGCCTGATCTGATTCATGGAACATCCTCAACTTGTCGTAGGTTTTTGCCAAATAAAACAATGACGTAATTATTTCCTTTTTACTGATGCCCGGAATTTCCATGGCATATTTTAAATCATTCACGGACTCTGAATACCGATTCAAATAGTAAGCGGCAATTCCTTTCTGTTGATGAAAAAAAGGATCGTTGGGATAAAGTTCTGAAGATTCTTTTGAATATTTATATGCCGAGTCCCAAAGTTTTTTGTTGATATAATGCTCTATAACATTCTTAAATATATCCGGCCTGGATTTATCATAATTCAAGCATGCTTTCAAAAAATAAACGGCACTATCGGTGTTGGTTTTATAAATGCTGTAATATTTTGACATCCAGTAGTTGGATTCAAACTGATTGGGTGATATTTCATATAATTTCAATATCGACAATTTCAGACCGTTCTGAAGAATGGTACTGGATGTGTTTTCCATATAAGAAATTTCAAGCGCCGAAAGGACTTTGGATTTAATTGAAACATCGGCATCCGGAGCATTGATTAATTTTAAAATATATTCCATTCCTTCCTGAAAATTTTTTCTGTCAACATGATACCCTGCAATACTGATAAGGGCAGGAGGATAATCGGGTTGAATCCGGAAGATTTTATCATAAATGGCCGATGCCTCTTTCCATTGATTGTTGTTCAAATAAAAATCTGCCAGATAATTTAAATAGCGAACTTCTGTAGGGTCGGACTGAATCAGTTTTTCATATTCTTTTATAATTTGCTGCATATTCTTTTTTTCCTGCAAAAGGGAGATTTTTTCCAAGGTAATTTCTTCCTGAACACCCGTTATGTTTTCGGCCCGGTTAAGCCACTCTATGGATTTCAGGGGCTGATCCATTTTTTTATAATCTTCCGCAATTTTCAAACATACTTCATAATCCCTCGGGAAGTCCTTATGTATTTTTTCTTTTACCGCAACGGATGTTGTTAAATTTCCGTTTACCGCCAAGAGGTCCGCGTAAAACAAACCATACCATATATTTTTGGGGTTGAGCAAATATGCGCGTTCGGCATAGGGCAAGGCTTCCCTTGTTTTCCCTGAAAAATGCAAGGACAATGCCGTTTCGTAATACACTGCCGGTTCGTTGGGGAATATCCTACGGCATTGTTCCATTTTGTCGATAGCCTGTGAGAAATCGCTTCTCAAACGAGCACTAACTCCATCCACATACAGATAAGAGAAAAGTTGTTCTTTTTCATCATGGGTTATTTCATCCAAAGTTTTTTTCCTGGCCTTACACCCAAAGAATAAAAAAAGAGAAATTGTTGTTATTAGTATCCTTATCATTCTTCCAATTCCGAGTATCCGCTCAAACTAACCCTTATTTCTTTTCCTTTGATTCGGGCATACTCACCAATCATGGACCAATTCACTATGCTGTTTGAAACGACGGCGCTTTCCCCTATAATCGAATTCGATATGACGGCATTAGTGATTTTAGCATTCTTTCCAACACTGACGTTAGGCCCTATTACGCTGTTTTCAATCACAACGCCCTCGTCAACAAAACAGGGTTGTACAATAATTGAATGAGTGTTTTTGTGCTCTCTGATCAGATGTTCTTTATTCTCGGATGCCAACTCTATAATTCGCTTGTGGGTTTGCAGAGTAATTTGCGTGTTGCCGCAATCCAGCCATTCATCGATAATGACCGGTTTAAATAAAGTGCCCTTGGTTTTTAAATTTTCAAGCGCATTGGTTAATTGGTATTCTCCCTTTTCCTTTATGTCGTTATCCAGCAAAAATTTAATTTCATTCCTTAATGATTCGGCATTTTTGAAATAATATATACCGATTATGGCTAATTTACTGATCGGTTGTTCGGGTTTTTCAATAAATTCGGAAATAAAACCCTTATCATTGGTTTTAACAACGCCGAATGCCGATGGGTTTTCCACTTCTTTAACCCAAATTACCCCCTCTTCATCGGTATTCATTTTGAATGAGGCCTTAAACAACGTATCGGCAAAAGCAATCAGCACTTTCCCATTTAACATTTCTTCGGCGCAATAAACGGCATGGGCGGTTCCAAGCGCTTCGTCCTGATAATAAATTTTACCCCTGGCCCCCAAACGGGCTGCCATATCGAGAAGTTTTTTTTCGATTTCCGAACCAAAATCCGGATGAATAATGAACCCCACTTCCTGAACGGATTCGGAACACACCATGTTGATGTTTTCCACAATGCGTTCGACGATGGGTTTTCCGGCCAGTGAAATAAGAGGTTTGGGAACCGTAAGCGTATGTGGACGCATACGCTTCCCTTTACCCGCCATGGGAACGATCAACTTCATAAATTCCTATAATTTCGCAAATATAAAAATAAATGAAAAGGTATTAAGATGCCCCAAACCATTAACGAAAAATTCCAACGCTTTTTTGTAGCCCTAATTCCTCCTGAACCCGTTTTTTCAGAAATTGAAGAATTTAAACATTACATCATTAAGAAATACGGATGCCGCGCATCATTACGTTCACCTGCACACATCACCATTTACCGTCCGTTTGTCTGGAAAACAGAAAAGAGAGAAGTGCTTATTAATCTTTTTTCTGAATTTTCATTTAATACGTTTGAATGTCGGTTAAATGGTTTTGGTTTTTTCCCAAAAAATAAGGTCGTTTTTATTGAACCTGAGAAAAGCAACCGTTTGCTGGCATTATATGAAGATTATTCGGATTTTTCCTCAGCACATTTAAATCTGGTGGCTGAAAAGCAACACGAGCGCCCCTTTCTCCCGCATATTACCATTGCCTTCCGTGACGTTAAAAAAGACGTTTTCGATGAACTTGTTAAAGAATTCTCAAATAAAACATACGTAAGAACATTTGTGGCAGATGGTCTTTATTTATTGGAATGGAAAGCGTCCCGGTGGGAAGTTCTTACCAAAAACACATTTAAAGGCGTTGGATAAACGACAATAATAAATTAAAAACATTTGTATAAGCATAAAGTGATAATGAAGAGGGAAGATCGAATACATCATGATAATAGGCGCTTCCACCCAGGGTATAAATAAAAAAACACGGAACACCCTTTTTGTAAAACCAGTAATGGTCGCTGTTTGCGGCAGGGCCTCGTGATCGTATGTTATTAACAAAACGAAATTCATTATTAACCTTGTTTAATATTTCAAATTCTTTTTTAAATTCCGTTGCATTAACAACCATAATTCCTTCCTCTCCGGTTCCGAGCAAATCCAGATTGATAAGAAATTTTATTTTATTTAATTCAAACGGCGGATTTTCGGTAAAGTGTTTAGAGCCCAGCAGTCCTGCTTCTTCAGCCGGAAAGAAAATATAGACCAATTTGTATTTTGATTTATGTCGTTTGGCCGGATGGAAATACCTTGCCATCATGACAACCATGGAAGTTCCGGAAGCATTGTCGTTAGCGCCGGCAAACAGAGCCGACGGCCCCATTCTTCCCAGATGATCGTAATGTGCCGTATAAACAATCATACTATCCGATTGGGTACCCTCGTGATATCCTGCTATAATTTTTTCCGAAAAATTTTCTTCGAGTCTTGTTACGGATTCCAGTTTTAATGATTTTATTATCGTATCTGAAATTCCCCTTAAAATATCTAATTCCAATTTTGATTCATGCTTTGTGCTTACCCCCCATGTGAGTTTGTTTTTGAAATTCAATTTTATTTCCAGGTCCTTAAATTTAAATACAGACTGACCTTGTAAAGGTTCGGAAAAAAAAGTGTCTATTTGAACGGTAGGAAAAGACGGGTCTAAAATAAAATCCCTTCCCGGAAGTAGTTTTTTCCCATTTATAACTAACACGGGGTCTTTAATAAAAACATTTACCGGATGAGAGAAAGCGGAGTGGTAAGAATTATCAAACAAGGGCTTAGCCCGCGATTTTTTAAGTTGTTTTTCCAAAAAAAGCGATGCTTTATACACTCCTTTCTTATAATAGCCCCTTCCGTGATATTTTGAAGCGCAAAGTTTTCGGATGATTTTTCTGGCTTCTAAGGTATCAAAGGAAAAGCCGAGCAACGGAATAAACAAAAAAAACAAATATTTCACGCAAATTTTTTCAGACACGCTTTTTCCAAAATTTGATAAGCAGTATCATTAATGTCCCACCCGTAAAGTTTTCGTAATGAATTTAAATAATCCATAATTTCCGTTTTCGTTTGACAGAGCGAAAATTGTTGAAAAGCAGACTCCCACTCCAATTGAGAATTCTTAAAAAGTTGTCGGAGAATTAAGTATCTGTCGTTTATACTTAAGGTAATGGGAACAACTTTTGGAAGTTCAATCGATGAATTATCCATTATTTCGGTTTTATTATTTTTAATTTGAACGTCGGGCATCTTGTTTGGAGATGGATTTTCTTCCTTGGAAGAATCCTCATTTATATCTGATGCAATTTTGCTTACGGCTTGATGAATCTGAAATGAAGAGGATATCTCTTTTTTGGAAATATAGTGTAAATATATTAGCAGTTCTTCAGAAAGTTCATTCAGTAATTTTTTCAACTCCTGTGTTTCTGAAGACAAGGGTTGATAATTATCTTGCATGAATTCTTCCAGTAAAGGCAATAATGCGCCTATTTTTTCCCTGACGCACTGAAGGTGTTTTTCTGCCGCCATGTTTTTGAAATATTTTCCGTAAGTTAGGGAAAATTTTTATTTCCGAAAACTATATGGATGTTTTGCATCATGCAAAAAGCGGATGGATAGAAGTAATATGCGGAAGCATGTTTTCGGGTAAAACAGAGGAGCTTATTCGGCGGCTTAAAAGAGCGGAATTGGCGAAGTTAAAAGTGGAAATTTTTAAACCCGTTATTGACACACGATATCATGAAATAAAAGTTGTCAGTCATGAAGGAAGGGAAATTGTAAGTTCTCCTGTTAATCACAGCAGCGCTATTTTACTTTTATCGAAAGACGCAAAGGTTGTGGGAATTGATGAAGCCCAGTTTTTCGATGACGGGCTAACCGAAGTCTGCCAGCAGATGGCTAACGAGGGCAAGCGCGTCATAGTAGCCGGTTTGGATTTGGATTATCTGGGGCGTCCTTTCGGTTGTATGCCGCAGCTGATGGCCGTGGCCGAATATGTCACGAAAGTTCATGCCATTTGTGTGGATTGTGGCCAACTTGCCTATGTGTCCTACCGAAAAGTGTCTTCAAATAAACTGGTTCAACTGGGAGAAACAGACACCTACATGCCATTGTGCCGTTCCTGCTACAACAAACGTATTAAAGAATAAAAATGGAATATTCATATTCACTTGGAAAATGGGCTGAAATCATTGGGGGAAAAGTTCTCGGAAATTTGTCCGTTCAAGTGGATGAAATTATTACCGACAGCAGGGATTTTGTTCACAGGAATAGAAACATTATGTTCGTGGCGCTTCGAACCAAAAACAATGACGGTCACAAATTCATAGAGCACCTTATTCACAATGGAGTCAAACTTTTTTTGGTTGATAATCCGGAAGTTGCTGAAAAATTTAAAGATAATGCGCATTTTATTATAAGCGATAATACCCTAAAAGCACTTCAGCTCATGGCGGTTTATCATCGCTTAAATTGTACATGGCCGTTTTTAGCCATTACGGGCAGCAACGGAAAAACCATTGTTAAAGAATGGTTGTATCATTTATTAAATCCATCGCTTTCGGTTTACAGAAGTCCCAGAAGTTATAATTCACAATTAGGCGTTCCGCTTAGCATCCTTCAGATAAAAAAAGAATATGCGTTAAGCATCATTGAAGCCGGCATTTCGCAAAGCGGCGAGATGGCTCGCCTGAAAACCATCATTCGTCCCGACTATGGGGTGCTAACATGGTTTGGAGATGCCCACGCCGAAGGATTCCATTCGGAAGAAGAAAAATGGAAAGAAAAAACCCTGTTGTTTGCTGACACAAAAAAAACATTACTTCATGTTCCAAAGCAAAAGTGGAACTTGTTTATCCATACCCAAAAAAAACGGTTTGTCAGTTTATCCGAACACGAGGACGCCGATTATTGCTACAATCTTCAAAGCAGTATTGAAAGCGGAGAACTTTGCATAACTCATCGTAAAGGAAAAAAAATTTTATTGCGGCATGCTTTTCAGGATGAGGCCGGTGTAAGAAACTTAGCAACCTGCGTGGTGTTTATCAATGAATTTTATCCGGAATTTCTTTCGAATGCATTATCGGCAATTCCGCATTTACCCACCATTCAAACCCGACTGGATATTACAAAAGGCGTGCAGGGAAGTACCATCATTCATGATTATTATTCCTCCGACCCCGACTCGCTCAGAATAGCGCTGAATGTTCTGCACAAACAAGCCGGAAAAAATAAGAAAAAAATAGTTATACTTTCCGAATTCGATCAGCTTGGAATCAATGAATCGGAAATGAACCGATATATATTAAACGAGCTGTCTGAATTTGAAGCAGATAAAATTCTTTTAATCGGCGAGTCGTTCGTCCATCAAAAATCAACAGATAAATTAAAATATTACAAAAACACCGATGAATTTCTGAAAAGAAAAAATGAATGGCTACCGTTCATATCGAATTCAGTTGTGCTTATAAAAGGAGCCCGAAAATACGCCTTGGAAAAAATAGGAAGGGAAATAAATTTAAAAACGCATCAAACAAAATTGGAAATCTATCCTGAAAGAATCCGTCACAACATAAATTTTTTCCGTTCTAAATTAAAGCCGGAAACAAAAATCATGGCTATGGTTAAGGCCATGGGTTATGGGGCGGGCAATGTTGAACTGGCCCTTTTTCTTCAACAATGTGGAATAAATTACTTGGCTGTTGCCTTTGCCGACGAAGGCGTTGAACTTCGAAGCGCCGGGATTCATTTGCCCATCATGGTAATGAATCCGGAAGATGACGGGTGGGAATTGTGTGCCGAACATGATTTAGAGCCGGTTATTTATTCAAACCACGGTATTAATAAGTTAAAAGAAATTTCCTACCTTCTATCTGACGTAAACCCCTTGCGAATTCATATTGAATTCGACACCGGAATGCATCGATTGGGTTTTAAAACAAATGCCGCCCCGGAAATTGGAAAAGAAATCATAAAAATCAAAGGTATAAAAGTTGAGACCGTTTTCAGTCATTTTGTGGCTTCGGAAAATCCTGAGTTTGACGATTTTTCACAAAAGCAATGGTTTGAATTACAGCGTGCGGCAGATGAGCTAAAAAAAGTGCTCCAAAAAGATTTTCTCTTACATATTTGCAATACTTCCGGAGCTGTTCGTTTCCCATGGGCTCATGCAGATATGGTTCGTTTGGGCATTGGATTATACGGTATTCCCGCCTGCACGCAGGAGAAAGAACATTTAAAACTCGCCCTCAGGTGGGTTACGGGTGTATCTCAAATTCATGAATTAAAAGAAAACGAGACGGTGGGATACGGCAGAAAATTCAAGGCTTCAAAAAAAACTCGCATTGCAACAATTCCTGTGGGATACGCCGATGGTTTTTCCAGAATATTCGGCAACGGAAAAGCAAGCCTGAAAATCGGGGGAAAACATTTCCCAACCGCCGGGAATATATGCATGGATATGTGTATGATTGATATAGGTGCTACATCAAAAATTTCCGAAAACGACGAGGTGATTATATTTGAAAATATTGAAGAATTAGAAGCACTGGCAAAGGCTGCAGGAACAATCCCTTATGAAATTATTTCAACTGTTTCTTCCAGGGTAAAGCGCGTTTATGCGTATGATTAAACCCTTATGCGTAATAAAACGGCTTCACGGCAACAAGGAAAAATATAAAAGAAAACACCGCATCAGAGATAAGCGTGGTTTTTTTTCTTAAAAAACTTATCTTAGTGAAAAAAATAAAAACCCACCCCCTCCAAAACCACTGCGTGAAAAAGAAAAAAAACACCCCAATAGCATTTTTATTGATTTGAAGGGCTTCAGTTAGGTTCCCCCTGAGCATGAATGAAAAAACCCGACTGGTCCCACACGAGGGGCAATCCACACCGGTTTTAATTTTATACACACAGTTTACCGGATGCTTGTTGGGAAAAAAAATAAAAGAATATAAAAAAATAAAGGTAATGAGGATGAAAAAAACCATACTCACCACCCTATAAGGATGCATTACAAAAAGTTATTGTGCCGTAGCTGTAGAGTCAGCAGATTTTTTAGACTCTTCTATGGCTTCCTTAACTTCACTTCCTATTGACTCGATGGATTTACGAATAGTTGCAGTATCTATACTCTCAATTCCTTCCTTTATGGCATTGGCCGCTTTATTAAGCGTGTACCACTGCCAGGCGCCTATGCTTGTACCCACAATACTGCAAACCAATCCTGCAATAGCCAAGCCTTTTGGAGCATTCGCTTTATTTGCTTGCGAAATGGATATTGCAGACAATACAATCGCTAAGGCCCCGGGGAAAACTGCATAAGCGCCCAAACAAGGAACAAACGAGAACACAACGGCAATTATACCAAGGACTAATCCTGCTATGCCTAGTCCTTTACCGGCATTCGGGTTTGAATTTGAAGTTGTATTTTCCATAAAAAATTTTTTTCAAAGGTATACATTAAATTTTGTCCTGATTTGTTTAAAAATTTATTTTTTTTAACAATTTTACAACAAAGCCCAGCGTAAAAATCTCCTTTCATTGGCTTCCACTTTTACTAACTCTAACTTGGGCGTTGAATAATATACTCCCCCCAAATCCCATTTTAATTCACTCATAACCAGTTGGTTTTTCTTTTGAACAAGAATTTTTGCATTTTTGGAATATAAATAGTGCCTTAACCAATGATTGGGATTTTCGTTCATAAAATGTTCATTAAATACCAACAACTCATCTCCAATATAGAGTCCGGCCTTCCATGCCGGGCTTTCAGGATAAACAGCCGTGATTTTCCAGCCAATAAGGCCTTTTTCCCATTTTAACCCTATATGTTTCTCCCATAAATCATTTGAGTCCACCATACTCATTTCAACCCCTAAATACGCCATGTATTCCTTTAACTTCTCTGTATAATCTGAAGGTTTTTCTACAAGTTCCATGAATAGATAATTTGCTTCAGGGCCCCCTAATTCTTCAGCGTATTTTTTTATATCTGTGAAGGTATATCCTTTTTTCAAGAGCCCAAATTCTTTCCACAATGTCTGACAAAAATGCCTCAACCCCTTTTCACCTCCCGAATGTTTGAATATAATAACATCCAACATAAAAGCTATCAGACACCCTTCGTCATAAATACTTGTTTTTCGGTCGGGAATTCCGGGAACATAGCCGTCGAGCCAGGAATCGAAGCTGCTTTCTAAAACACTGTAATTAAATCTTCCTGCATTATGCAGATGTTTTTTTAATCTTACCGACAATTCATTTAAAAATTCCTGATAAGAATATAAGCCGCAATTCAAAAGAATTTTATCTCCTGCATACGTCGTAATACCCTCATAAACCAATCCTAACTCAGAATAATTCTCTTTAGAATAATCATATTGAAGAAAATCGGCAGGACGCATTTTTTTTACGTTCCAAGCATGAAACAATTCATGAGATGATATTCCAAGCACATCAATATATAAACTTCTGTTATATATATCATACCCCGGACCAATGGCAATAACCGTATTATTGGCATGCTCCACTCCGTGATAGAAAGAATAGGGAGTAATCTGAAACATAAAATGATACTCCGTAAAAGGCACGTCCTGCCAGTATTCAAACTGTTCTTCAATAAACAATCGAAAGTCATTTTCCAATTGAGCAAAATCGGGCTCACATATGCCGTTGATGTGAATATAAAAAGGAATTTCTTTTACTAAAAAACGATGTGAAATCAGTTGTGATGAGTATATAAAAGGACTGTCTGCAAACTCATCATAATTATTTGTTAAATATTTACCCTCCATCAAAGGCAAAGCGCAGGCCATTCTGAACCCTTCTTTTTTCCTGACCACAAATTCGTAGGCAATATCGGGGGTTTCCAAACATCTAAAAACACAATGAACGGGGTTTACGTAAATTTGACTTTCGTCCACATAGCAAGCGCCGGCGTTCAGTTCCGAGGCATAGTATTGATATTTCACCTTAATAATATCTTCTTTCGCACAAAATATTTTCCATGTTTGCTTATCGGTTTTTAAAAACTTCAGTGGTTTTCCTTCAGCATTTTCCACACGAAATCCTCGAATATTCCTGGCAAAATTCCCGGGTTCATATCGTCCGGGCCTCCAGAATGACAACGACAGATGAAGTTCGGACTTGCCGCTACAGGGAACCACACACTCCAAATCCAAAAAATGCGTGAATGGATTTTCTGAAAAAAATTCATACCGGATTGTGTTATCTTTGCTATTCATAATGTGTAAATTAAGCTTTATTTTTTGCCTAAAATTAGTTTTTTTGGGACTGTGTTTTGCACAAGATGACAGCGTTATTTTTAAATTACTGGATGAAAACAAAAATGACACCGCCACCGCTGCAAAATGCTACGAGGAGGGATTTAAATTCAGAAACTCCGACCCCGACCTCACAATTCAATTGGCAGAAGCCGGTTATCACATCGCCCGAAGGTGCGCCAGCGATTACTGGATGGGCAAAAACATGATGCTCTGGGGCTTGGGTTATTATAAGAAAGGCGATTGGAAAAAATCTGTTCCCTATTATTTTAAAGCCATACAAATTCAAAAGCAAGTTCCTGACAGTGCTGGATTGTTATACACATACATTAACCTGGGTAACGCCCTGGAAGAAGGTAAGTTTATAGACCAAGCCGACAGTGTTTTTCATCTGGCGCTTTTTTTGGCCGAAAAACTAAATAAAAAAAGCGACCGCATCCGTATTCTGAACAACCTGGGCGTACTTTATTCCGGTATAAGGGAATTCCAAACGGCTCTTTCGCTTTTATTTGAAGCAAGGAAAGAGGCCTTAAGCATCAATAATTATGAATTGCTTGCCATGAGTTGTAACAATTACGCAGGCGTTTTGTTATTAAACGAAAAATGGCAGCAAGCCAGACCCTGGCTGGAAGACGCTTTAAAATACTATTCCATAACAGAAAACCCATTCGGAAAAGCAGATGCCATGGTGAACCTTTTTCAAATTAATGTAAGAGAGGGCTTGATAAAAGAGTCGGAAGAGTTATTAAAAGAGATTGAAGTGAACAAAAAATGGCTCGAAATTGCCCAAAACAGAAAAGAGTTTTTAAAATGGAAGAGCGCTTTTATGGCGCTAAAAGGGGATTCAGGCTTCGCCTTCCGATTACTTTTAAACCACATTCATCTTGCCGATAGTTTACAAAACCCTCCTTCCAACTCAAACATCAACAAGTCTTTTGAACATACATCGAATAACAACATTATGCTTAACTATTTTACTTTGGCAATTTCATTGACTTTGTCGTTTTTTGTGATTATTCTATTACTTAAAAAAAATTAACGTTAGTTTAATTTTTGAAAATTCAAAATTCTTCCATCATAATTTTATCTTTACATCGTTGAATGAAGTTTTGCAAAATAAATAAAATATTTTTTGTTTTGCTTTATTTGTTGCCGTATTTATTCTTGTTTGCTTCGCACACCTCTCTTTTAGATTTTACAAAAATTTATTAATTAAAAAGAAACAACCCCTTGTTCGTCCATTCATTACGGATGATTCTCGTGTGGTGGGCGACAAACTGTTCCAAATGGAAAGCTGGGTGCGACATGACAAAGAGGGCTTTCAACATTGGGCGCTGGCTGCTTACGGACCAAACAGCATGTTGGAATTAACTTTTGGAGGAGTACACGGTTATGCCGTTCACGGCTCTCACAACGAAGAATCAAGAAAGGTATTCAGTTACGGTTTTCCTTTAATTCAGGCAAAGATGTTGTTTAAGGAGTATTATCCCGGAGATTATCCCGGAGTGGGCATGGTTTTTGGTTCATTTCTTCCCTTCGGTTACGGAGCTTTCAGACCTCCGGGATATGGCTCCTTTGGTTATCTGACCATTTCCCAATCTTTTGGAACGGGCGACAAAGTGCTCATACACGGAAATATTGGCGGCAATTATGTTCATAATGACGGAACGGAGCAATTTATTAATACTTGGGGGCTTGGAAGCCAAATCAGAGTATACAAAGGCATGCATGCCGTAATGGAAATTTTTTCAGGCGATCCTTATATTCCCGGAACCGGAACGGCCTATCAGTTGGGTTTTCGATATTTCTTCAACGACGACTTTCAAATCGACGGTACTTTTGGCGAGGGATTAGCCGGAAAAATTAAAATGCCTTTTTGGTTTAGTGCGGGAATTCGCCTGGTTTTTAAAACAAAGCCCTTAAAAGATTAGGAAACAGCCTTTTCTGTTTTTCTTAATTCAGAAAGCACTTCGCTTAATTTACTTATTATTTGAGGAATGTCACCCTCCTTGAGGGTTCCCACAGATATTCTATACCAATCGTTTTCTTTAGTACTGCCGAATGCATAAAAAGGGACAATTCCTAATGATGCTTTGTCCAGGAGGAACCGTGTAATTTGCTCGGTATTTTCAATTATTTTGCCGTTTTTATCTTCATATCCCTTCAGTGCAAAGCGAACCGTCAGATAAATCGCAGCCTGAGGTTCCACGCATTGTACCGGTAATCCGTTTTTCCGCAACGCCTCAAAACCGTCATAAAGCATCACAAGCCGTTTATAAATATCTTTTTTTCTTTTATCAATAAAAATATCATATGCGTCTGCATTCAAAAGATATTTTGCCGTGGCTTCCTGTTCAGGTTTGGGTGCCCAGGCCCCCACATGCGTAAGAATTGCCTTCATTTTATCAATCAAATGCTTTGGGCCCATGCTCCAACCCACCCTAACGCCGGTGGCCGCCAATGACTTGGATATCCCGTCCACAAAAACCGTATAATTTTTCATTTCAGGGATAATGCTTACCGGGTTAACATGCCGAACCCCATTATATGTTAATTCCCAGTAAATTTGGTCATACATTACATACACGGGTTTTTTGTCGGGGCCTCTGCGCTTGTTCTCTTCCAGCACGGCCTCACAGATTTCACGCAGCCCGTTTTCCGTAAAAACCGTTCCCGTGGGGTTTTGGGGTGAACACAGCGCCAAAAGCGATATATCTTTCAAGTAAGGCACTATGTCGTTTACAACGGGCATGAAGTTGTTTTCAGACCGGGTTTGAATTTCAATACCATTGGCAAAATTCAAAAAAGTGTAATGATTGTTATTCCAGGAAGGAACGGCATAGAGCACTTTATCGTCTTTATCCACAACGGCCCTGAAAATACTGTATATGATGGGTCTGGCGCCGCCGGCAATAACCACTTCATCCGAATTGTATTCCAAGTTCAAACGCCTCTTGAGTAAATTAACCACAGCTTCACGTAACGAAAGAAGCCCATCAGCCGGTGGATAATTGGTGAGTTCAGCTTCATAGGCCTTAATGATTTCCTGTTTAAGTTCGGTTGGGATGGGAAAAACATGAGGGTCAAAATCGCCTATGGTTAAGTTAAAAACTTTTTGACCTGCTCGGATTTTTGCATTAATTTCACCTGCTATCCGAATAATTTCGGAACCTATAATGTTTTCTGCCAAGTAGGAAAGTTTCATGATCGGTAGTTAAATTTCGCGCTAACTTACGAAAAAAATTTTCAGATAAAATGTATAAAAATCATCTGAATAAAAGCCATTTTAATTTTCCTTTTTCAATAAATATCCTTTTTCCAACGAAATGGTTTCTTTCGGATTTAATTTCAATTCTACGTTTTCCGTAATGGATTTGAATCCTTTTTTCGAAACTTCAATTTTATACGATTGTCCGCCCTTAAGCGTTAGAAAATATTCACCGGACTCATTTGTTAAGGTAGAGATGACTTCATTTCCGTTCACATCAAAAATTTTAACAGACACGTCCGGTAAACCAAAACCTTCATAGCCGTCACGAATTACACCGCGGATTATGCTGTATTCATTAGGGGTTTTTGATTTTGTTCCGCCATCAAATATCGAATATTCCGATAAGTCCAAGTAATACACATCACTTTCTCCTTTGCCGTTTGGCCTGTTTGAAGAAAAATAAGCCGCTTTTCCGTTTGCCGAAATGGAAATTTGTCCTTCTTTGTGAACGGTGTTTATGGGATAACCTAAATTGACGGGGTCTGACCATTTTCCGTTTTCATAAACCGTTTTGAAAATATCATAGCTTCCCATGCTTTTTGGACCATTACTGCAAAAGAAAAGGGTTTTTCCGTCGGGGGCCAAAAACATTCCCCCTTCGTCAAAGGGTGTGTTAACCGTAGGACCGAGATTCACGGGTTTGCCCCATTCGTTTTTGCTTATTTTTTCAATCATCCAAATATCGCTTCCGCCAAACCCGCCGGGGCGCTCACTGGTAAAAAACAATTTCTTTCCGTCCGGCGATATGCAGGCTCCCCCTTCCCAGTATGATGAGGCCACCGGTTTTCCGAACAACTCGGGAGTTTTCCATTTGTTATTATTCACTTTGGTAACAAATACGTCGCCTCCGCGAGAGTCCTTGTCGTTGATGTCGTTTTTGTATATAAAAATTTGTTTACCGTCCGGAGAGATTGAGGTACAAGCATCATGTGCTTTTGTATTTACGTTTCCCGGAACCGGAGCGGCATGAACAAAAGTTTTGGTTGTTGTGTCGAAGTACGATATATAGATGTCTTCAAAATATTTGCCGTCGCCTTCGTGGTCAGGCTCATCGTTGGTGGTTGCAGGCCGACGGGTAGTAAATACTAACGTTTTTCCATCGGCTGTAAGACAAGGGTTTTTATCGTCGTATTCGGAATTAATGTTGCCGCCCACAAGCACGGGCTTAATAGGTAATGGCGTTTGCTTTAGTTTGATGGCGTTTTCTGCCTGGTTGATTAAACATTCGGCCTCGGATTTAAATTCAAATTTCTTGCCACCCAGCTCAAGGGCTTTTTCAGCAGACGTTTTTGCTTCCTTTGCGCTGTCCGATAATAAGAGCACCTGAGCATAGTAGAACCAGGTCTCGGGATTTTTAGACCCCTTTTCAATGGAAAGACGATAATTTTCTCTGGCTTTTTCCGTCTCACCAAGGGAATTATACCCCTGGGCAAGCAGGAAATACACTTCGGCATCATCCGGATAAGATTTTTTATACTCTTTCAGCATACCGATGGCTTTTAGGTATCTGCCACCGTAGAGATGTTGTTTGGCCAAAGTAAGTTGAACTTTATCGCCGGCTTTATCGATGATGTTTTTCTTTTTTTGAGAAAAACCCGAATGCGCTGCCATTATCATCAGAATGATAAAATATTTTTTCATCATACGTATGAGCGAAGATAAGTGTTTTTATTAAATCAGGAAATCGGCAAGCCGGATGATGCCGTAATTTCGTTGTTTGTGTTAATGAAATCTGCCTCGATGTTAAGTTCGGCGCATAAATTTCTCATGCGTTCCTCGTGGGTGTCGGTAATAAAAACCTGAGTGTTTCCTTGTTCTTTAAGCCAACCCATGAAAGATTTGAAGCGCGACTCGTCTAATTTGTCGTATATATCATCCAGCAGGAGCGGAGGCTCTTTTCCCGTTTTGGAATGAATGTATTTGTACCTCGCCATCTTTAATGCCAAAAGAAACGATTTTTGTTGTCCTTGGGAAGCAGTGTTCTTTAATGGTTTTCCATCCAAAAAAAACAACAAATCGTCTTTATGAGGACCTATTGCCGTATAGCCAAGTATGCGATCGCGCTGCAAATGTGCTTCAAGCTTTTCTTTCATTTCATTGAATGGTGTGCTGAACTTCCAACGTATGGCCGGCAATTCATGTAAGGGTGAAAAACATTCGTAACTCAGCTTAAATTGAGAAATAAAGTCCTTTAACCATTCGTCTCTTTTTTTAAGGATAACGGCCGCTTGTTCGCAAAGTTGTTCATTAAAAACCTGAATAAGGTGAATGTCAACGGGTTGATCGGGAGTAAGCGCCTTCAGGTATTGGTTACGGTTGGTTAATGTCTTTTTAAAATTTGTTAAGGCTATAAGGTAGTCGCGGTCGGTTTGAGATAAAATTTCATTTACGAACCTTCTACGCGTGTCGGATGCCCCGGTAATAATTTCCATGTCCTGAGGGCAAACCATCACAACAGGAAAAAAATCAATCAGTTCAGAAAGGGATTTCAATGCCCGTTCGTTTTTAAAAACGCTTTTTTTTGATTTTCCTTCCGAGGTGGAACTTACAAATGAAGTTTTAATTTCAACCTCCGAATTGTTGTCGATGATTTTACCTGAGATCAAAAATGCGGTATCTCCATCTTTAACAGCCGGTTCGTCGCTTCGATGAAAATAACTTTTTCCCATGGAAAGATAATGAATGGCATCCAACAAGTTCGTTTTTCCTGTGCCGTTACTTCCGGTAATAATTATGAAGCGGGATTTAAATGATAGATTCAACTCTGCGTGATTTCTGAAGTTGAGCAAATGCAGGGTTTTTAAAAACACAACATAAATTTACAGATAAAAGTATTGGCGTACCGAATAATTTATCAGAATAAACACGCGGAGCTTACCCTAAATAAACTTTTAGTTTTTTGGCTTTCGGATTCAGGCGCAAGCGTTTAACAGCCCTGTCTTTTATCTGACGGACACGTTCACGGGTGAGTTGGAATTTTTCACTTATTTCATCCAGAGTTAAGGGGCGGCTACCGGTAAGTCCGAAATAAAGACGAACCACATCAGCTTCTCGTTCCTCCAGAGAAGAAAGAACAAAATCGATATCTTTTCTGAGGCTTTCATTCATTACTTCGTGATCGGGCTTCATGGCATCCAGATTTTCCAACAAATCATACATATTTCCTGAGTCTTCGCCGTCGGACAACGGAGCGTCCATGCTGACAGAGCGAGGAGAGTTTCTAATGATTTCTTTAGCCTCATTCGGCAAAAGATTCATGGCTTCACATATTTCTTCCAATGTGGGTTCACGTTCATTCATTTGTTCAAAATTGGCCGAGTGTTGATAGATTCGATTAATAACCCCGATTTTATTTAATGGAAGACGAACAATTCTGGACTGTTCGGCAATGGCTTGCAGTATTGACTGACGAATCCACCACACCGCATAAGAAATAAATTTGAAGCCTCGGGTTTCATCAAAACGCTCGGCCGCTTTAATCAAACCAAGATTTCCCTCGTTAATAAGGTCGGGCAAGCTCAGACCCTGATTCTGATATTGCTTAGCCACGGATACTACAAACCGTAAATTAGCCAAAACCAGGCGTTTTAGCGCTTCGGTATCCCCCTTCTTGATTCGGGCCGCCAGTTCCACTTCTTCATCCGCCGTAATCATTGGAATTTTGGCAATGTCATGAAGATACATTTCCAATGAAGCATTATCGCGATTGGTAATCTGGCGGGTTATTTTTAATTGTCTCATAATAAATTACGGTTAAAAAATCCTCAATTATATACGTTCGTTTATAGTAAAAAGTCAATTAAATTTGTGTTTTGTTCAATTCACTGAGCAAAAACCCCATTTGAACGAGGGAATGAATGCTTAAGCGGCTGTATATAAAAAATTTTACGGTGTTTGAAGAGGCCGAATGGTTCCCCGGAGAGGGCATGATTTCCATAACAGGAGAATCAGGAGCCGGCAAATCTGTTTTGGTGGACGCTTTGCTTCTGGCCACCGGAGATAGAGCTATGGGGAGGTTATTGTGGGATGAAAATGAAAAAGGTATTATAGAAATTGAATTTCATATTTCTGAATGGAAAAATATACCGCTTCCCGACCCGGTAGAACACTGGAATGGTACGTTTTTATTTCGCAGAGAACTCTATCCCGACGGCAGAAGTCGGCTTTTTCTTAACGACACCCCCGTTCAACTATCCGACGCAAGAAAAACCGCTGAATTTCTGGTTAAAATTCATTCACAGCACGCCACGGCGGATCTTAAGAAAAAAGAATTTGTTTATGAATTTTTAGACAGATCTGCAAATATTTATGAATATTACATTAATGAATACCTTGCATCTTTCCTGGATTGGAAAAAGGCCGTTTCGGAATATGAAAAAGCGCTGAATAACAAAGAAGAAACCGAAAGAGAAAGAGGCTTTCTTGAATTTCAATGGAAAGAACTGAGTGTTTTGAATGAAAAAGAAGAAAAATATTATTTGGATTTAGAAAAAAAAGTAGAACGTTTCGAAAAAAAACAAAAATTGTTTGAAGAGTTGCAATCTGCACTTTATTTTATTGAAAACGGAGAAAATAATGCAACTTCATTTCTCATTCAGGCACAAAAACACCTGCAACTAGCAGGAAAGATGTTGAGCGATGAAAAAATTTCCGAAATCAACAACCGGCTTCATAAATCAATTAATGATTTGAGGGAATTAAGCGCAGAATTAGAAAAAATAATTACGGAAGATGACGTTTCGGAAACGGAAATTCAAAAGATTCTTGCCGATTACGATCTTGTCAGCCGTCTATTATTCCGATTCAAGAAAAAAAATGCCTCAGATCTTTTGAAATTAAAAAATGAAATTCGTGATAAATTAGCGCTCTTAAATGCCGGAGAAGAATCAGTTCAGGAACTGTTTGAACTAAAAGAAAAATATTTTGAACGTTGTGTTGAAAAGGGCATAAAACTTAGCGAAATTCGAGCCGGAAAAAAGGCGGAAATAGAAAACAGGGTTAAGGAAGGTTTATCAATGTTATGCATGCCGGATGCATTCTTTGAAATTCGAATTTCTAAAAAAAATGAACCCGGATCTTTGGGGTTAGACGACATACAAATTTATTTTTCAGCCAACAAAGGCATACAGCCGGATTCTTTAGATCGCGCGGCCTCCGGAGGCGAGCTAAGCCGCATTATGCTGGTGATGAAAAAATGCATGAACGAAGAAAAAGATGCTTCTACGCTGGTCTTGGACGAAATTGATACCGGCATAAGTGGTCAGGCCGCCCTCCAGGTAGGAAAGTTTATACGCGACATGGCCGAAGGAAAACAGATTATATGCATAACGCACCTGCCACAGGTTGCTTCACGTTCACACCGACACTATAAAATATTGAAAGAAATCGGAGCCGACGAAAAAACCCGTAGTCGCATCCTTGATTTGGATAAAGAATCACGCGTAAAGGAAATTGCCACCATGCTCAGCCATACCAATCCGGGTGAAAATGCCATGAAGGCTGCCTTAGACCTGATGTCGGAAACCATTTAATTTTCCTGAGAATCCTTTTCCAATTCTTCTATGGCTGTTTCAAAATTCACAAATTCAAAACCGTTGGTTTTCAAATAGTTTATTGTTCCAATATACCAATCCATCCAGGTTCTGAATTTGGGTGTAAAATAACGATCGTGAAAATCTATTACAAAATATTTTATTTTTTCATTCACGGCTTTTTCTATCGTTCTAATAGTAACTTCCATGGCTTCAGCCAAATTTCTGCTTTGATATTTTTTATGATTCTCCATTACATACCCGTCCATGATATGGATGGGAAATTCCCACATGTTGTATATTTTATAAGGGTTTTTAAATTCGTAAACTGAACTATCATAAACATAACCGCAATCCGACAGTAGACTCAACGTCTCGTTATTTTTTTTTAAATAATGCATGCGTATCCCTCTGACCGAAGACCTTTTTTTAATTTCGAGGCGTTTTTTTTCATCCAACATGGTCGTTTTGTCATTATAACAAATCCCGTGCAAGTCAACAAATGCACCATTATTCATGAGGTGCTCTATAAAAGGATTTATTTTGTAATGCGAATAGCTCAGGCCTGTTCCATTTGCCGTAGCAAAGAACCAGGTAGAGGGAATTTTTTGTTGTGTATTAAAAGTATGTAGTTCAAGAATGTTTTGCATTTTTCCTTGAAAAAGCTCAAACGAGCGAAGACCATATTCTTTAAGTGAAATTTTTCCTAATATTAATTCAATATGCGTTCGTACAACCTGCTTGGGTATAATTAAATCTTTCAAAAGGTGTTCTGAAACACGAAGATGATCCACATCATGAGATACTATAATTTTCATTAGAAATCGCCAAGGGTTTCTTCCAATTGAGCAAGCGCCATTGAGGCCTGTTCGTCGTTGGGTGCCACGCCGTGCCAGTGATGCGAACCCATCATAAAGTCCACACCATAACCCATCTCGGTATGCATAATTACAGCAACGGGCCTGCCCTTTCCAACTTTACTCATGGCGTCTTTAAACTGTTGTCTAACCCTGTCAATATCATTCCCGTTTTTGTTTTCCACCACATCCCAGCCGAAAGCAACCAATTTGGCATAAAGATCACCCAAGGGCATTACATCTTTAACATCACCGTCTATCTGCCGACCGTTATAATCAATGGTCATAATCAAATTATCCACTTTTTTTCCGGCAGCAAACATCAGGGCCTCCCAAATCTGCCCCTCCTGTAGTTCTCCGTCACCCTGAAGGGTGAAAACCAGCCGGTTATCGTTGTTAAGTTTTTTGGCAAGCGCGGCACCAATTGCCACGCTCAACCCCTGCCCCAACGAACCCGTAGCCACGCGAACCCCCGGCAATCCCTCATGCGTGGCAGGATGCCCCTGCAACCGACTGTTTATTTTCCGAAAGGTTCTGAGTTCCTCAACGGGAAAATAGCCGCAACGCGCCAGAACACTGTAATACACCGGGGTAATATGCCCGTTGCTCAGAAAAAACAAGTCCTGATCCCGACCGTCCATATCAAAGGGTGCAGGAGAATGCTTCATAATTTCTCTAAACAACACAGCCATAAATTCCACGCATCCCAGCGAGCCCCCCGGGTGGCCCGACTTGGCCCCGTGAACCATCCGAATAATATCACGGCGAATCTGGGTACAAAAATTTTTTAAATCGTTGTTTGATGTCATTGAGGTAAAGTTAATGGAAAGATTAGGAAAAAAAGGCTAAAATGTAAAAATAAAAAACCATAAATTTATTGGTGTAGCTAACATTTTTTGAGTGTTTAGCAACAAAAAATTTAAACAATCCGTTAATAACTTAAAACATTCGATTATCCGCCTTGCGGTTTGTTGTTTAATTATCTTTGCCACTTTGAAATACTATGTCATTAAAATGCGGTATCGTGGGGCTACCAAACGTGGGCAAATCCACATTGTTTAATTGCCTGAGCAATGCCAAAGCACAGGCTGCCAATTTTCCGTTTTGTACCATTGAACCCAACGTGGGCACCATCATCGTACCCGACGAGCGGCTCAACAAACTGGCCGATTTGGTAAAACCTCAAAACATTGTACCCACTACGGTGGAAATTGTGGATATTGCCGGCCTGGTAAAAGGCGCCAGCAAGGGCGAAGGCCTTGGCAATAAATTCCTTGCCAACATTCGCGAATGCCAGGCT
>FQKF010041841.1_pt1 | contig 24035 bp, 19 predicted proteins | sample 1504521 | NCBI WGS metagenome assembly FQKF01 (sample SAMEA4475357, study PRJEB15587) | soil metagenome | biome: Soil; feature: Field | place: India | collected 2015-03-11 | depth 0 m
CCCGGGCGACGTGTTCTACCTGCACAGCCGTCTGCTGGAGCGCGCCGCCAAGATTATTGACGACGACAACGTGGCGCGCCAAATGAACGACCTGCCACCCAGCCTTGTCAAAGCCGGCTTGATAAAAGGCGGCGGCTCGCTCACGGCACTTCCGCTCATTGAAACACAAGCAGGCGACGTGTCGGCCTACATCCCGACAAATGTTATCTCCATTACGGACGGGCAGATCTTCTTAGAGTCGAACCTCTTCAATGCCGGTATCCGCCCGGCCATTAACGTGGGTATCTCGGTGAGCCGCGTGGGGGGTAACGCCCAGATCAAGTCCATGAAAAAAGTGGCCGGTACGCTCAAACTCGACCAGGCGCAATACCGCGAGCTGGAGGCGTTCGCCAAATTCGGCTCCGACCTTGACGCCGCCACCCAGGCCATCCTGGCTAAAGGCGCCCGTAACGTAGAAATCCTCAAGCAGCCGCAGTACAGCCCGATGCCGGTAGAAAAGCAAATCGCCATCATCTACTTAGGCACCAATAACCTCCTGCGCGACGTTCCCCTCGACAAGGTGCGCGAATTTGAGGACGTTTTCCTCATGGAAATGGAACAACAACTGCCCGAAGTGCTGGAAGAATTCCGCAAAGGCAAATTAGAAGAGGCCAGCTTAGAAAAAGTGCGCCAACTGGCCGCCAAACTGACCGCACAATACAAAAAGTAAGCGCGACGCCGGCTCTGAAGCATACGATAACGCCCCAGGGCCGGCGCCATACAATTCTTTAGCTCATGGCAAGAGGACTCAAAGAAGTTCGCGAGCGCATTAAGTCTATCATCTCTACGCAGCAGATTACGAAGGCTATGAAAATGGTCTCGGCGGCCAAGCTGCGCAAAGCCCAGGCGGCCATTGTACAAATGCGCCCGTATGCCAACCGCCTCAATCGCATGCTGTCCAACATCCTGTCTAATCTGGACGGCGACGCAACAACGGCTTTTGGCAAGGAGCGCGAGGTGAAAAACGTCCTGGTCGTCATCGTTACGTCGAACCGCGGCTTGTGCGGCGCCTTCAACACCAACATCAATAAGGAAGCCATTGCACACATCCAGGCCAAATACGCCCAACAGCGTCAGGCTGGGCGGGTGTCGGTGATGTTTATCGGCAAGAAAGGCTACGACTATTTCCGTCGTCGTTACCGCGACATGTCGTTCAATACTGACCATATAGACCTCTTTAACCACCTGACCTACGAGCATACCAGCGCCATAGCACGCACGCTCATGGATGCGTTTCTGGCCGGCCAATATGATGCTATCGACATCGTCTACGGGCGTTTCAAGAATGCCGCCACGCAATACCCAACGGTAGAGCAGTGGCTTCCGGTGCCCAAAATGGCTTCTGCGGAAGGCCTTAAGAAGCGCGCCGATTATATCTTCGAGCCAGACAAACAACAACTGTTGGAAACGCTGGTGCCCAGCATCCTGCAACTGCAGTTCCACAAAACCCTGCTCGACACCCATGCCAGCGAACACGGCGCCCGCATGACGGCCATGGACAAGGCCACCGAAAATGCTGAAGAACTGCTCAAAGAACTGCGCATCAGCTACAACAAAGCTCGCCAGGAGGCCATCACGACCGAACTGACTGAAATCGTCGGTGGTGCAGCGGCCTTAGAAGGCGCATAGAAGAAAACAAACCAACGATCGAACATCTCCTCCCAGCCCTGTCGCAGTACTTATGCGGCAGGGCTTTTTGGGCTGCTAAAACGCACCCTGTTTCTACACTTGACCACTCTAATGAAGGGACTGGTTTATTTTTGGGCAGCTAAACGAGTTTGGCCGCCACCTATGAACGAACTTTCCTGGCGCGAGCGCTTAGGCGCTATCGTATCTGTCGTCGTGCTGTTTGGTCTTATCTGGCTATACACGCGCGAGTACCCGGTATTCACTAACACCCTACAAGCCAGCCGCTTAGTGCTGGGCGCTTTTCTGCTTGGCTTTCTATTAGCCGCTGGCCTGTTGTATGCCTTGCGCTGGCGTCTGACGCCCTGGGCCAACCACGTGCCTGAGGTGTTGCTTATCGTCTTTTTCATCCCGCTCTTTATGCCGCTTTTTGCCAGTCGCCTCAATCGCGCCGGCGGTACGGTGAAGTATCGCATGTTCGAGTTTGTGGCCGAAGCACCCTATGTAGCTTCGGCCTACGGCTGGCTGCGCTATCGGCCCATTGAGGTCACCGGTTACCGCCTTGTCGTTAGAGACGGCGGGCACTTGCGTCAGTTTCAGTACAAAAGCCAGCCCTACTTTTCGCTTACCCATCCCGGTGACACCATATTGCTGCCCGTGCGGCGCGGTCTGCTGGGGGTGGAGGTGATGGAACTCAGATGAATTTGTGTCCTCCTCTTTTGGTGGCCTATGCCCACATTCGACAGGGAGCGACTGAACAACTATCGGCTTAGCAATACCTTAGCCTGCCACACCTGCTCTTCTGAAACGAAACGCACCCAATACAAGCCATTATGAAGTGCAGATAAATCGAGGGCATGATCTCCGTCAGTATCCACATCTTCAGAATGATACAAACGCCCGTCGGCTCCGAAAACTTCCAGGTGCCCTGGGCCGGACAAAGCGTGCAGCCACACAGGTTCAGCAGTAGGGTTGGGATATAGCATAGGCGGCTGCACGTAGCCCTCCAGGTGGGCGCAACAAGGCCAATGCAGCGATAGGTAAGGAAGAACGCCAGAGCGCTGTCAATAGCCGGCTGTGCGCACTGGCTATAGTTGGCATTCGATTTTACATCCCGAGCGCGCACATCCTCGGCACCGCGGGCGAGTATCGAGTCTCTGGCCGCGATGCTGTTGCAGTAGGGTACCTGGTCGTCGTCCGTACGACGATACAGGTGCATAGGAGCCTTAGGCGCCCAGGCATAGACACCGCTGTCGCGCAGGGCTACATTGGGCGGATAATTAAGGGCATTTACAACCGCCTGGATGTACTCATTAAGGCTGCCCCAAACACCCCGGTATCTGATAAGGGTGTTGGGGATGTAGCCCAGATACGTGTAAACCTTGTCGGAAAGTGTCAGGTCGCGCATGACCTCTCCGGTGCCGTAAGGCCTAGAAGGAGGAGCAGAAACCATTACCGTGAGCATGCCCCACAACGCTTCTGCATCGCGATAGAAAGCCCTTGGCCACGCCCCAGCCCCGGTACGGATGAGCCTCCTCGCTGATATGGCAATAAAGCCTCTATGCCAGCGAGGAGTAAAAGCCTCATCGGTGCAACATCACTTTACTTTGCCACAGACGGCCTTCGGAGAGGAAGCGAACCAGATACACGCCATTTTCCAGCGCCGAAAGGTCGAGCCGGTAGTTGCGGTTGGTGATGCCGGCAAGGTCTTGGCGCAGGCGCCCACGGATGTCGAAGACCTGCACCTGTCCTTCGCCGGGCAGATCCATCAGCCATACGGCACCGTTCGCTGGGTTAGGCTGCAACTGAAGCGGCGCTATGGCGTAAGGTTCCTGAGTGCTGCTCACAAAGCCCACGTCTCGATAGGCCAGGAAGAAAAGGATGGTGTTGAGCAACGCCGGCGAGACGCAACCACCGTGGTCGGCGTTGGAGTTAACGTCAATTACCTGCAGGTCAGCAGCGCCTCGGGTCAGCATGGTATCGCGGGCAACGACGCTGTTCTGGAACGGCACCTGGTCGTCGGCCATGCAGTAATAGATGCGCGTAGGCACTTGAGGCGCCCACTGATACACATTGTTGTCGCGCAGGGCAACGTTGACCGGATGCCCATCATCGGCTTTGACCTCCTGCACCAATTGAGGATGCAACATGCGCACCGGCCGGCAAGCGCCCTCGTTTTGTGTTAGCAGAGTAATCAGCTGCGAGTTCAGCTGAATGAGGTTCGTGTTCCCGCTGTAATGCTGGCTGATGAGCGTCGCATACGGCTCGCGAAACACTTCCTGCACAAGGTTAAATAAGTTGCCGTAGACATTTTGATAGGAAATCAAGGTATGAGGAATATAGGACGGATAGAAGTAGATATCGTCGGACAGCACCAGCCCACGCATGACCTCACCGATGCTGTAAGGCCCTGACATGTGGCTGGCCGCCGTCATTTTGAACTCATTCTTCCAGGGCCCCTCCACGTCACGCTGGAAAGCCATCGAAGCATGGCCACCTTGCGAGTAGCCGGTTACGAACAGCTGACTATTCGCATGTAGCCCAGGGCCGTAATAGGCCATGAAATCCGGCAACGCGCGCAACATATCTGCAGCCACCCAGGACTCAGAAGCGGCATGCACGTAGGGATGAAAGCCTTTTGATACGCCCAAGCCCAGATAGTCGGGCATGAGGGTCAGGAAGCCCATGCCGGCGAAGAGCAAACCCAGCGTTCCTTCGCCGCCCGTCAGCACATTAAACGATGGCACATCGGTGCGAGTCATGGAAGTGCCGTGCTGATATACTAAGCGCGGAAAGATGCGCGCAGGGTCTTGCGGCACGACGATAAGCCCCGACACCGTGTCGGACTGGCCGGCAATGTTTTTAGTGGTGTAAATGACTCGGTAGAAGCGCGCGTCATATTGCACTAAGGGGTTGTTGAACTGCGCAGCAATCTGCGCGCGGGTACGGCTGCCCAATAGTTGGGCTGAGACCATCTTCTGCGCATCGAGGAGCGATGCCAGCAGAAGACACAGGGCAAGAGCAGAGAACAGTCTTTTGTGCATAACACATGAAACAGTAAGTGAGCAGTTGGGCAAAAGTAAGCGAAACCGCACATGCACCGGCCCATTTACCAGCCGTATTCTACAAGATTTTGCCCTCCACGCCATTGGCACACGCCGGCATAGCGTTGCGCAGTCAATACAGATGCCAGAAAATGCCCCTGAAAAAGAGGACTCCGCATTTCCAAGAAAGCCTACATTTGCACGGGCTCGCGCTCGCACCAGGAAACGATGCGCAGCCTCATAAACCTAACATTTAGCCGCTTTTTTCAACGCTGTCCGCCGTCTGGTTTCGAGCCGTGGTCTTTCGGCGGCAGCTTTTTTTTCAGAACGATAGCAGACCTGGGGCCTTGTGTTTTCAATTAGTTAAACGCTTTTTTTCAAAGCATTCTGGGCTCTTCTGCGGTGCTTCACCCTTTGCATCCGGCATTACATGGTCATGCTTCAAAGGGTGCTCTCTCTTAATTCACGGCTTTTACCCCCACAATTTCCGGTATTTTCCCTCGAATGGCCTCCGCAATACCAGCGCGCAGTGTCATCTCTGACATGGCACACGAGCGGCACATACCCGTCCAGCGCACGTGCACATACATGTCGTCGGTCAAGTCCACTACCTCCACGTCGCCACCGTCAGCATTCAGGTGAGGACGCACGGCGCGCAGGGCCTCTTCGACGCGCTGGAGCAATTCTGCTTTGGTGTCGTTACGCATACACTATCGGGTTCGCCATCTGAACGAAAGTTGGACAAAGTTAAACTCACTGCTTCAAACGATCGCGAAACTTTTGTCGGAACTTCTCGACTTTCGGCCCTACCACGTAGATGCAATAGGGCTGCGAAGGATTGCTCCGGTAATAATTCTGATGATAGTCCTCCGCTTTGTAGAAGCGGTCGAGTGGTGCAATTTCTGTTACGATGGGCTTGGACCATAGGGAAGCAGCAGCCTTTTTAGCGGCCTCTGCAATCCGTTTTTGCTCGTTGTTGTGGTAAAAAATAACCGAGCGGTACTGGGGCCCTACATCGTTGCCCTGTCGGTTGAGGGTCGTAGGGTCGTGCACCGTAAAGAAGACCTCCAGAATATCGGCATAAGAAGTTACGGAGGGGTCGTACATGATTTGCACTACTTCGGCATGCCCCGTCGTGCCCGTACATACCTCGCGATAGGTCGGATTGGGCACATGTCCGCCGGCATACCCGCTTTCCACTTTCAGAACACCTTTCATTTCCTGATAGACTGCCTCGATACACCAGAAGCATCCGCCGCCAAGAGTGGCTATTTCAGCAGCATCCGGGGTTGCTTCGGCTGGAGGCATGGTCGCGGTTGGGTCATTTTTTGACATAGGTCGCTCTTTTTGTTTTTGTGCCGACGGTTGTGGGCAGGCCGTGAGCAGGAAGAGAGGAAGCAGCCAGGCGGTTAGCGTTTTCATGTTTATATGTATTGCGCTTTTTTTGATTATCAAACAAACACCTGACAGGAAATTAAGTTTTGCCCACCGGGCAGAGGCTTCAGGCTAAGTACCCGAAATGGCCGGGTGTTCAAATCTCCTGTGAGCCGGCAAGGTGTGCCCTCGTCCGGGCAGATAGCTGAGAAAGCGCTGCAGCCCCAGCCATTTAGCCTCGTCTAAGTCGTAACTGATGTTTTGCCGGAAATAGGCCTCCAGGTCAAAGCCCGGGAGTGTGGGCAGGATCTTGACGAGTTGGGGTATCTGGGCAATGCCGTCGGCCAAAGCCTCATTAAAACGGCGTACAAAGTCGTCGGGAAGCGGGCGTGTGCTGACCCAGGCGGCAAAGACGAACGGCAGCCCCGTCCAATCTTTCCAGGCCTGGCCAAGGTCGTAAGTGTAGGGAAAGTGTTTTTCCATGCCAATGGCGCGGTCGCCAATGACCAGGCCAGCGGTATCGCCGCTGATGTGTTGCTCGTAACCGTCATAAGCAGGCACCAATTCCGGCTCGACGCCCCAGTACTCGCGGCAAAGGATAGGCGCCAGAGCCACAGAGGTGCGCGAATGGAAGTCCAGCAGCAAGCGCCGCACTTCGCCGATAGGCTTTTCGGAAAAGATGCATACCGTCTGCACGGCTCCCGTGGCGCCAATGCAAAAATCGGAGACCAGATGGGCCTCCGGCAGGTCGGGAATGACAGCCACTGGCGTCAGAGCCAGATCGGCCTCTCCGCGCAGCAGCTTTTGGGCGCACATCGAAGGGATATCTAAGCTCAATTCTATCTGGTCGGACAACGAACTGCGGAGAAGCCCGTAAATGAAGGGTTTGGTATTCAGGTAACTGACAACAGAAAGACGCATACAGGCAGAAGGGCTGAAAGCGGATGAAATGGAGCGTTTCAGGCATTTACAACAGGCAGTTCTACATATCCACGCCAGTTTTTGTCTTCTTCAAAGACAACCTCGGTATAGTCGCGCACCACGTTATAGAGCGTATCGCGTTCGATAGGGCGACGGCCTACGCGGCGGATAAGGTCCACCAACTGTTGGGTAGTGAGGGCCGGATGTTGCTCTTCGGCACCCGCCATGGAGTATATCTTGGTAGTATCGTCAATGGTGCCGTCAATATCGTCCACGCCGAAGGCCAGCGACATTTGGGCCAATGTGCGGCCAATCATGGGCCAGTAGGCTTTGATGTGGTCAAAGTTATCTAAGTAAACGCGAGCAATGGCGTAGTTGCGCAAATCCTCTACAGCAGTGCTTTCGGACACATGGCTCATTTGGTTATGCTGGTTGCGGAATTTGAGTGGAATGAAAGTCTGGAAGCCGTCCGTTCGGTCTTGAAGTTGGCGCAAGTGCTCCATGTGGTCAATGCGATGCCAGTACTTTTCAATGTGCCCGTACAGCATAGTGGCGTTGGAACGCCCACCCATGTGGTGCCAGATTTCATGGATGCGCAGCCACTGCTCAGCCGTGCATTTATCGGCGGCAATTTGCTCGCGAATGTCAGGGTGGAAAATTTCAGCACCGCCCCCAGGCAGGCTGTCTAAGCCAGCCTCCTTCATCAGGCGCATGCCCTCTTCATAGCTGATTTTGGCTTTTTTGAAAATGTAGTGATACTCCACTGGCGTCAGCGCCTTAATGTGCAGCGTTGGCCGATGCGCTTTAATGCGCCGGAACAGCTCCTGATAAAACGGCACATCATACTGAGGCAACACCCCACCCACGATATGGACTTCGGTAACGGGTTGGTCGTCGTAGCGGCGCACAATGTCAAGCATTTGCTCCATCGTGTAGGCCCAAGCGTCGGCGTCACTGCGCTGTTTGATGAGGCGCGAGTACGAGCAAAACTTACAATCATAGACGCACAGGTTGGTCGGTTCAATGTGGAAATTTCGATTGAAATAGGTGTTATGCCCGTGCTTACGCTCGCGGATGTGGTTGGCTAAGGCACCCACAAACGACAGTTCGCCGTGCTCATAAAGATACAGGCCCTCTTCTTGAGTGATGCGCTCGCCGTTGAGCACTTTTTCGGCGATGCGCTGATGGGTTGGACTGAGGCGTTCGTGGCGAAGGATGTTCTCTAACAAGGCCATACTGTTGGAATAGAACCGTACGATGTTTGGTGACCTTCTAAACTTAAGGAGCGGTGGAAAGTTCATCGCCTCCGGCGAGAATAGCCAGCAAGCGCTGTGCATTGGTTGAATTGGAATACTGCTGCTCCAACACGCGCTGTCGTTGTGCCAAGTCAGCCTCCGCAAAGGGCGCTTCCAAAGCTGCCTGAATGGCCCGGCGCATTTCCCAGACATCGTTGGCAACGCGACACAGCGCATGCAGTTCCGTGCCGGCGAGGGCGTGATGGTTGGCAATGCAATGGCGCCCTCGGAAGAGCGCACTAAGTAGTTTGAGCTTAACGCCCGACGATTGGAACGAAACCAACACATGGGCCTGCGCTTGCTGGATGAGCACGTCCATACGCGCTTCGTCCGGATCTGCCACCAGCGCAGCGTTGGGCCTGCAAGCAATGGCTGCGCGCAAGCGCTTTGAGGGCGCCATACCAGCTACAACAAACGACACGTTGGGCAGACCCGCAAAAACCTCTTCCAGCAGCCATAAAGCAGCGCGTTCGTTATCGGGCACACTCAGCTTTCCGTGGAAGAGGACGAAATCGCCCCGGCCCGGCAGGCCGCAGACCCGTTCATAGGGGTGAAAAACGGGTAGGTAGTGTGCCCGCACCGAATAGTTTTGAGCAAAGTAGTCGCGCTCAGAAGGCGATAAGGCCAAAAGGTCATGGGCGAAAGGCAACAGTTGCCTCTCTGCACGCCGTAATCGCCTGCTTTCTATCCAGAAATACAGCCGCTGCAACAGAGAAGTAGACGAATGCGCCAGCTGCGCGTAATACTGCCATTCGATGTTGTGCATGCGCAGCACCTTCCGGCGCGCCCGCAGGGCAGGATGCCCCAACCAGCCCGCTGTGTGCAAGCCTTCAAACAGGATGGGCGCATCGTCTTCGAGCAGGCGATCCAGCAGCGCCAGGTGCTTGCGCGTGCGCACAATAAACGGCTCAGCGTTCCACTGATGCCATACCGACCGCGAACGAGCATAGTAATGCACCTGCTCACAGTACTGATTTAATACGGCTTGCGGCTCTCGCCCCCCGTACTGAAAGCAATGCAGAACCACCCGGATACCTGCCCGATGCAGCGCCCGCAACTGATGAAAAACCGCCATAACCCCGCCGTAGTTGGCCGGCCACGGAATATCAAAAGAAACGACGTGTAGCCGCATGCTAGGTAGGAGACGCCGGGCAAAGCGCCGCAAAGGTAGCACCTCAACAAAAGCCCGGCCGAAGTGAAAAAATTTTTGCCGTTAAGTTTTTTTGAATTTTCACAAAAGCCATACCTTCAAGCGCGATACTGCGAGACGCTGTGTTTTGGGTATCTTACATGTATTTTCTCACCAAAACTTACGGTAGCTATGAATATCACATTCGAAGAGCTTCGCCGCATCAAGCATGCATTACCGCATGGGAGCATCGCTCGCATCGCTCAAGAGCTTAACCTCGACGAGCAGACGGTGCGCAACTACTTCGGGGCACACAACTACAAAGACGGTCAAATCGTCGAGTGGCACCTCGAGCCCGGCCCAAATGGCGGTATCGTTCATCTGGAAGACACGACCATTCTCGAGCGCGCCCGGCAAATCCTGGCCGAGAACGGTATCTCTATCGCCAACTGAACAGCGCGCTTGATGCGCTCTTGAATGCCTGAACAATGCGAGGCGATGACCGATGGGGTCATCGCCTCGCGCGTTTCAAGGCCGTCTTTTATCCTCAGAGCACGAGACACTCAATCAATGGGCAATTACTTCGATGGCTTCCAGACATTGTCGGAAATCTCGATGTCTGCCATGCGGCGCGTAGGGTCAATTTCGATGGAGGCAATGCGGCTAAGCGGCTCTGGTATTAAAAAGGTGTAGGTCGGCTCTACCCACCGATGGCGTGGCAATACGGTGCGCTTTACATCGGACTCGGGCGGCTTAATGCCGCGCTGGCTCTCCAGAGGAGCGTAAAACAGCTCTTGCTTCCCGTTGTTGTACGTAACCAGAATATCCAAAGGCATGGCCATAGCCCCTTTTCGTCCGATAAAGACGCGGGTGTTTTTGCGCCCTTCCTCGGCGACGGAGTCAATGGCGTAATCCACATAATTCGTGGTGTGCACGAAATCCTCTTTGTACCAGTCCAACTCCAGTCCGCTTTGCTTTTCCATGACACGGATGAAGTCGTTCGGGTTAGGGTGTTTGAACTTCCACAAGTCAAAATAGCGCAGCAGGCCGGCAGCCAAGTTTTCTTTTCCAAGGACGTATTCTAATTGGTGCAAGAAGACACATCCCTTTGAGTAGGCGCCGATGCTGTAAGCGAAGTTGGTATGGTAGTGGTCGGCATGGGTGGTCAGCGGTTCCTCTTTGCCGGATTTTACCAGCATAAAATAAGAAGAGTAGGAGCTCTGGAAGGGGAATTCGGCGGGTTTTCGCTTGCCCAGCAGCCCTTCGGCGGCCAATTGCTCTTCTACAACAGTGGAGCCATAGACGGTGAAGCCTTCGTCCATCCAGGCGTGCAGGCTTTCGTTGGTGCCCAGGAGCATCTGGTACCAGGTATGCATTTGCTCGTGAATACTCACGCCGACGAGGCTGGCAAGCGAGCGCTTACCGGTGATGAGCGTGGCCATAGGGTATTCCATGCCGCCATCGCCGCCCTGGATGAAGCTGTACTCGCCATACGGGTAGGGGCCGAAGCGCTCGTTCATAATGGTGCGGGCGCGGCTCATGATAGCGGGTAGGGCTTCCCAGGCTTCGTCGTAGCCACGTCCGCGCTGCCAAAAGAAGCGCATAATGGTGCCGTCGGCGGCGGTAATCTTGACGTGCGTGTAATCGGGGTCGGCGGCCCAGGCAAAGTCGTGCACGTTGGGAGCTTTGAAGTGCCAGGTCAGCTTGTCGCCGGCGGGTCGTTTCACCTCAACACCTTCCGGCTCGTAGCCATGGCCTACCTCGAGCGGATTTTGCAGGTAGCCGCCGGCGGCCACAATGTAGTTTTTAGCGATGCGAATTTTCACCTCGTAGTCGCCCCAGACGCCATAGAACTCGCGCCCGATGTACGGATTGGCGTGCCAGCCCTGGTAGTCGTATTCACAGAGCTTGGGATACCACTGTGTCATCGAGTAGTCAATACCCTCGCTGTTGAAGCGCCCGGAGCGGCGTATTTGGATGGGTACTTGGGCATCCCACTCCATTTCCAGCGCGACGGTGCTGTTGGGCAGGATAGGCTCGGGCAGGTCTACCTCCAGGATGGTCTCTACGGTTTCAAAGCGGGTGGGTTTTCCGTTGAGCGTCAGTTTTTTGATTTTCATCCAGCCCTGCTCCTCCGGCAGCAGTTCGGCGATGCGGCGGAGACGATGGTCAGGGTCTTCGATGTTACGGTTGCGCACGTCCATCATGCTGCCGGTCTGGAAGGCATTGAAGTATAGGTGATAAAACACCCGCGTCAGCGTGTCGGGGCTATTGTTGGTGTACTCCAGCCGTTGTGTGCCGCGATACTGGTGTTTTTGGACGTCCATGTCAATAAACATTTCGTAGTTGGCGCGCTGCTGCCAGCGCTCGGGCTGGGCCAGGAGTTGCGAGGTGCCAGCTGCGATAAGCCAGGCGAACAAAAGCGCAAACGATGCAAGGTGGTTCATAAGCCGGGTGAATATGCTTTCTTTTTGTACGTTTTTTTTGCAAGGTTCGGCGGTTTGCGTCGTTTGACGGGGAAAAAATGAGACAAAGGCATCAGCGTTGGCAGCAAACGCCTTTGTTACGCACAACAGCACCGGGCAAAGCCGAAGAAACCTGGAGGGGAAAAAGGCGTCACTACCACACTCGATACTGGTGCAACGGTCTATCTTTGCCGCTGAAAACGCATAGAACACACGCATTGAATGAATCGCATGAAATATCGCATAGCTCTGGCGCTCATTGTTTTAGCCGTTCTGACACGCCTTTTGCCGCACCCCCACAACTTTACGCCCATTGCCGCGGTGGGCTTGTTCGGCGCTTCGGTGTTTAGCCGTCCGTGGTTAGCTTTTTTTGTTCCTTTCCTGTCGCTGTTTTTGAGCGACCTATACATCAACAACGTGGTATACGGCCATTTTTACGAGCATTTTGTATGGTTTGGTTCTCTTTGGATATATGCAGCGTTTGGTGTTGTCGTTGTGCTGGGGCGCCTGTTCCTGCGCCACGAGGCGAAAGCAGGCCAGGTCGTTAAGGCCAGTCTTTCGGCGTCAGTCATTTTCTTTTTGCTCACCAATCTTGGTGTATGGGCCGCTTCCGGCATATACCCCCATACACCGGCAGGTCTGCTGGCTTGCTATGTGGCTGGCCTTCCGTTCTTTGGTAACACCCTACTGGGTGATCTGCTGTATTCGATGGTGCTCTTCGGCGGATACGCTTGGGCTACCCGCTATTGGGAGCAACGCCGACAAGCCGCTCGCTCCATCTAACCCTAATGGAATGGAAGAACGCTCTTTGCAACCGAAAAAGGTCTCCGAAAGTCGGACGGTGATGACTGAAATGGTCATGCCCAACGATGCCAATCCTATGGGCAACCTCATGGGCGGGTATCTGATGCGTTGGATGGACATTGTGGCCGCCATTTGCGCCGGCCGCCATTGCGAGGCGCACGTGGTAACTGCTGCCGTGGACCACATTTCTTTTCAAAAGCCCATTCGCGTGGGCGAAATTGTTACGCTTGAAGCTTCCGTTACGCGCGCTTTCAACACCTCCTTAGAGGTGTACGTCGAGGTCTTCAGTAGCGATATTAAGGGGCTCAACCCGCGGCGTTGCAACCACGCCTATTTTACTTTTGTCGCCTTAGACGACGAGCGCAAAACGCCCATTGAAATACCGCCTGTGCTGCCGCTGTCGAGCGAAGAGCAAACCCTGTACGAAAGTGCAGCCCGTCGGCGTGAAATCCGACTCATTCTTTCCGGACGCATCAAGCCAAAGGAAGCCACTGAAATACGCCGCTTCTTCGCTGACCTTGGCTAACCTCTTCCTTCCTGTTTTTTTATGCGATACCTCCTTTTAAGCGCGGCTTTGCTGTCGTCGCTTGCAGCTTGCCGCGAGCGCTCTGCTTCACCTCCGCCCACCCTACCCACCGTCGATGAGGTACCGGCCGACTTTCGGATGTTTTACCAACAGTTTCACGCCGATAGCCTTTTTCAAGTGCAACACATCAGCTGGCCGCTACCGGGAGAGAGCACCGAAGAGACCCAGGAGGGCGAGTTCAAGCGCAAACCTACTTACTGGGAGCGAGAAACCTGGCGCTTCCAGCGCGCCGTGGACTTCAGTGCAGGCGAGTTTCAGCAGCAACTGCGCACCGTGGAGGGGCAATACGTCGTCGAACGCATCTCTTATGCCGCCGCGCCAAACTATGCTTTGGAGCGCCGTTTCATGCGCCGCAGTAATGGGGAATGGGAGCTGATCTATTACGCCGATATGCAAGAGCGTTAAAGCACGTTGGCTAACTGCTCCTTAATTTTCTCGAGTTCGTCCTTCATTTGCACGACAATTTTCTGGATATCGGCGTCGTAGGCTTTAGCGCCTAAGGTATTGATTTCGCGCCCCATTTCCTGGCTGATGAAGTTGAGCGAGCGCCCGGCCGAGCGCTGAGGGTCTTCCAACTGCTCTAGGAAGTAGCGGCAATGCTGGTCGAGGCGCACTTTTTCTTCGGTGAGGTCCATCTTCTCTAAGTAGTAGAGGATTTCCTGCTCGAAGCGGTTGGCATCCAAGTTTTCCTTGCCGAAGGCCTCTTCCATGTTATTGCGCAGGCGTTCGCGCATGCGGGTAAAGCGCTCCTGTTCGTAGGGTTGTAGCTCTTGCAGCAGCATCAGAATCTTCTCCACGCGCAAGCGCAGGTCGGCGCCCAGTGCTTTACCTTCCTGGAGGCGATACTCGCGAAGGTGGTCCAGCGCCTGGCGTACCACTCCGCAAAGGGCGTCGAACTCTTCGTCGTCCATTTCTGTAGAGGACGAGTTGATGACGTTCGGGATGCGCAGCAGGGCAGGCAGAATGTCCGCATGCGAAATCTGAAGTTCCTCGGCCAGGCGCTTGATTTCGCGGTAGTACCCCCGGAAGAGGGCCTCGTTGAGGCTGACAGCAGCGGCGCCATCCGCGCTTTGCACTTCGATAAGCAGGTCGAGTTTGCCGCGCTCGGCGTGCTCAATGACGATGCGGCGCAGCTCCAGCTCCTTTTCTTTATAGTCGCCCAAAAAGCGCAGTTTCAGGTCGGTAATTTTGGCGTTTAGTGCGCGTATTTCCACGGAGATAACTTTATCACCGTAATTTCCTACAGCTCTGCCGTAGCCAGTCATGGATAAAAGCATAAGTCAAGAAGCGATGTCCGATAAGGCAAAAGGCGACGGTTTTGGGCGCGCCAAAGGTAGGGAAAAAACGGTTGGGCAAAATTCCGGCAAAAGTATTTTGCCAAATACCTTTGCTATATTCGGTTAGTCAGTAAGTTTGCTGCCGAAAAGTTCAGTGTAGCGCCTCCTCCTTTGCAACGGCGACGCCTCGGGCGTCAAAATTTTCAGCCTCAAAGAAAAACCGAGGGCATTGTTTTGGCACTGGCGAAAAATTGTCTGAACTTTGCCGACCCATTTTCGGAGTCCTTCCTTTTTCGCTACAACACGTTTAAAATCAACAAGATAAAACATGAGAAAGGCTGATCTTGTTAACGCCATTTCACAAAAAACTGGAGTTTCAAGAGTAGATGTTCTGGTTACCCTTGAAGCGCTTTTTAAAGAAATCAAAAGCAGTTTGGAGTCGGGCGAGAACGTCTATGTTCGTGGCTTTGGTAGTTTTGTTATCAAGCGCCGTGCGAAAAAGGTAGGACGCCATATCAAGATAGGGAAGGCACTGGAAATTCCGGAGCATTACATACCCGCCTTCAAGCCGGCCAAATCTTTTGTTGAACAAGTAAAAAATAACGTTACTTCGCTGCCGTCGGATGAGGGAGAGGAAGATTAAGGAGTAACGTAGAAAATGGTGATGCACAAACCACATTACGTAGCATTAATAGCGGCGGGGATAGTATTTATTGCGTTGTATTTTGGGCTACCCAAAACGCCGCCTGAGTCGAGGGTTCAGGAACAATCCCGCGCGCTTCGCGGAGAGCTGGCCAGCGCTGACCAGTTGGTGGAGAATGCCAAGGCACGTTTGACTTCAGAAGAGCGCTCTGCTCTTGTGGTTCTGGAGCAATCCGCAGGTGCTGCCTCCAACGAGGAGGAGCGAATTGAGCGCCTCAAAGAATTATCGAGTTGGTGGTATGCTCGCAACTATCGGGGGGTAGCCGGCGTCGTAGCCGAACAGATTGCCGAAGCCGAAGGTAGCGACTCGGCGTGGTCTATTGCAGGTGCCACCTATTACCAGGCTTTGCAGAACGAAACGGATACTCGCTTGCGCACCTATTATGCCGAGCGCTCCATCCGCGCCTTCGAGAGCGCCGCCTCTCTGGCGCCCACCCTACCCGAGCACCGCGTCAACATTGCCCTGGTCTATGCCGAAAACCCGCCTGCCGATAATCCGATGAAAGCCGTGCAGATGCTGCGCGAATTGGAGCAGCAATACCCTCGGAGTGCCGCCGTCTACAACGCCTTGGGGCGCCTGGCCCTAAAAACCGGCCAATGGGAGCGCGCCATCGAACGCCTAGAAAAAGCGCTCGAATTGGAGCCTGAAAACCCCAACACCCCTTGCTTGCTTCTTAAAGCCTACGAAAACGCTGGCCAATCTGATAAAGCCGCGGCCCTGGCCCGCAAATGCCAGTAATGCGTTTCACCTATTTCTTCATCGTTTTAAATCACCCATAATTTAACACTATGCCTTGCGGAAGAAAACGCAAACGTCACAAAATCGCTACCCACAAACGCAAAAAGCGCCTGCGCAAGAACCGGCATAAGAAGAAGAACCGTTAACCGGTCCCATGAGCAGGCGTGCTCTTTTCGCCTCAAGAAGAGCATAGGTCTCTTTGAAATGCCAACGCATCTGCGGATGAGAAGCTGCACTCCAGTTAGTGCAGCTTCTCGCCCTTGCTAAAAGAAACAGGCTCACAGCCTCTCCTTTACGCCTTCTTGGCTGCATTCTGCCGCACAAGCCTCTGGCCCAACACTTCACGCCTGCTTTTACTGGACGCTTTTTAGGCCCTCTTGCGAGGCGGCATCCGGTTCGCGCGTTATTGCTGCTTCATCTTGTATGCTCGCCAAGGGCGATGGCGCCCTGTATTCAGCAACTCTGCGTTACTGCCCGCAGCCCTCTCGGATGTGCACGCCGGGAGCTACAAACCGGGGGACTGCTTACGCCTGACGTGGAGGCCGTGCTAACCTGGCTTTTTCAGCGCTTGCGTCTTCCCTTTCCGCGAGGCCGCGTGAAAACCGTCTTTACATCGTGGAAAAAGAACTCATTATCAACGCTGCCCCAACGGGCATCGAGATGGCGTTGCAGGAAAACGGAAAACTCGTTGAACTTCATCACCAGAAAATTAACAGCACCTTTTCGGTTGGCGACATCCTCGTCGGTAAAGTTCGCAAACAAATGCCCGGCCTAAACGCCGCCTTCGTGGACATCGGACACCGCAAAGACGCCTTTTTGCACTACACCGATCTGGGCCCGAAGCTCCGTTCACTCCAAAAATGGACGCTCGGCGTCATGAACGGCAGCATCCACACCCACCGATTGGACAACTTTAAACTCGAAGAGGACATCGTCAAAACCGGGAAGATTGACCAGGTGCTCGACAAGCGCCATCCCATCCTGGTGCAGATCCTTAAGGAGCCTATTTCGACCAAAGGCCCACGACTCTCCTGCGAAATCAATCTGCCAGGGCGCAGTATGGTCATCACGCCCTTTGCCAACACGGTTACCGTTTCCAAAAAAATCGCCGACGCCGAAGAACGCAAGCGCCTGTTCACCTTAGCCGAAAGCATCCGACCCAAGAACTTCGGCATCATTATGCGCACAGCTGCCGAGGGTAAGCGCGTGCAAGAACTCCATGAAGAACTCAACACCCTCCTCGGACGGTGGGAAGAAATCTTCCGGCAGCTCAAAACCGTAACCCCGCCTGCCAAACTGCTTAGTGAACTGGACAAACCGGCCAGCATCCTGCGCGACCTGCTGACCGACTCCTTCAGCCGCATCGTCGTCAACGACCGCGAACTGTACAGCGAAATTAAAAGCTACCTGCAAAGCATCAGCCCCGAACAGGTGGGCATCCTGCAACTCTACACCGGCAACCGCCCCATTTTTGATGCTTTTGGCGTTACCCGCCAGATAAAAGCCTCCTTCGGAAAGACCTACACTATGCCCAGTGGTGCCTATATCGTCATTGAGCGCACCGAGGCCATGCATGTCATTGACGTCAATAGCGGCCATAAAATGACCACCCACGATGTGGATCAGAGCATTTTTAAAACCAATCTGGAAGCCGCCGAGGAAATTGCCCGTCAGATCCGCCTGCGTGACATCGGAGGCCTCATTGTGGTGGATTTCATCGACATGAAAAACCTCGAGCACCGCAAGCAGTTGGCCAGGGCCATGGAGGAGTTTATGCGCAACGACCGTTCGCAGCATACCATCCTGCCTCTGTCCAAATTCGGCCTCATGCAGATCACGCGCGAACGCGCCCGACCTGAGATAACCTTAGACACCGCAGAGGCCTGCCCGGCTTGTGGTGGCACAGGTAAAGTAAACGCCACGATATTGATTACCGACGACATCGAACGCGACCTGGAGTTTGTCATGCAATCGCGCCCTAAAGGCGACCTCTATCTGAGGGTGCACCCCTTCGTAGAGGCCTATTTGCTGCGCGGCTGGTGGAACTACCGCTGGCGATGGTTTGCTAAATACAACAAGTGGGTCCGCATTGTGCCGCACTCCGACTACGCACTGACGGAGTACCGGTTTTTTTTGGGAAATGAGGACGAAATCCGCCTGAGCTAAGGCGCCCTTTCGAGACTTTTCAGTGAACTTAGAGACGACGATCCGCAATGGCACCTACTGCCGCCAGGAGGGCCGGCTCCGGAATGTCGTGCGCACCTAAGTAGGTTTTTTTGTGAAAAAAGAGCCCGTCGCGCGCCTCAATGCACGCCACCTGTTCGCGGCGTTCGGGGGTAATGAACGGGTCAGTCGGACTGAAATAAAAATACAAATTCCGCTCGGCGAAGTAGTCCAGATGCTCGCGATAGTCTATATCTTCAGGCGGCAGCCCCGCCCAAAGAATGAGGTCATGAAACGGCGGATGATAGCGCGTTATCCAGCGGCATAGCGTGGCCACACCCTGTGAAAACCCGAACAGCACCACGCGCACATCGGGTGAAAGGGCAGCCAAATATCGGTGCAGCAACGCCTCTAAATAGGCGCTGTTGTCGGCGATAGCTGCCTCGCGCTGGTAACGAGTCATCCAATTAGCGCCTACCGGGCCGTCAAAGCCTTTTTTGTAGAAATAATTCAACCCTTCCGGGGCCACTATAAGGCGGCTCCCATCATCTATCGGACGCAATTGCTCCAAAAACTCGGCAGCCATTTGGGAATAGCCATGGCAAACCAACCACAGCTGGCGCACATGCCCGCCGAGCGTGCCTAGAATATAATAGTGCGCCGTTCGACTCACAGTAAGTGTATGATGTTCCATGCATGTGCAATTAGTAGGTCCTTTTTAGTGGCGACAGAAGCGATTTTTTTCTTGCAAATCCGCTCATTCACGAAGGTAAGACGTTCTGGGTTTTGCAGGGTATTCTGAGCAAAATCTTACAGGCATGGTCGGCAGCGCCTATGCAAGCTGCTGCATCTTTACAGCACCTGTGGAAAGATGCCTAACGGTGCACCTTGCTTAATCGCTAACCAAATTGCTCTTCATGCAACCTTCTAACCGACTCCTTCCCGCTCTATTCCTGTTTCTTGCACACGGTAGTAGTCTTTTGGCTCAAAATACGGCAGTGTCTATCCAGGGCCCTACAACCGTCTGCCCGGGTTGCTATACCTACCGACTGGTGGCTACGGTTCCTGGCGGCTCCACCACCCTCCCTGGCAACTATCAGTGGACGCAGTCTGCTGCTTCTGGTGCGGTAATAGCAACCAGCAAAGACAGCATCGCCACCTTCTGTTTTTATCAGTCCGGCATTTACAAAGTTTCAGTCACTGTTACGTCTGCCGGCGGTCTCGGGCAAGTTACCAGCAGCATCGAGGTGCGTGTGCTGCCGTTTGCGGATGTGAAAATTGTTTCATCTAACACCTCGTTATGTGCTTCACCCGATAGTGTAGACTCTGTAGATAAAAATCTGTGCGACCGCACATGCCCCAACAGCACCGTTACGTATTTTATAGAAAAGCCGCCAACGATGAGCGGGCCACCCAACATTAGCTGGTCCATTGTCGGCGCCGATAGCTTTCGCGTTCACGAGCCACACCACTCTGCTGTGACGGTGCACTGGGGCGCCTCAGGCACTGGCCATGTGTCCGTTATAGTCTTTTCCGGCAGCCAGCCAACCTGTGTGGGTAAGGCAGATCTGTGTGTAACTATTGTAGAAGAGCCGCGTGCCGCCTTCAACACCGACCCGCCACCCGTTGTTGGCAGCGATACTGTGCGCGTTTGCAAAGGCCAAACGGTGTGGTTCGATAACCGAAGCCAGAACACCGAACGCTATGAATGGTTTTTCAGCGACGACTTGTCGGTGAGCCGGGCGGTCAACACACAACACACTTTTGGTCAGCCGGGTACCTATATTGTACGCTTAGTAGCTACCAGCGGCTGCCTTTGCACCGACACTACAGAAATTGTAGTCGAAGTGCTCGACGCCGAGTCACCAGCGCTGGATTGCGTGGGCGACCTGTGTGCTGGAGCCACTGCCACCTATCGCGCAGCTACGAACTGCTCAGGCATCAGCTGGAGTGTCAGCCCAAACGGCTCCATCCTGGGCGGCGGTGTACCCGGAGCCGATAGCATTGCAGTTCGATGGAATAGTGGCCCGTCAGGCGCTATCTGGCTAACGCCGCAGGCGTGTGTAGGTGTAGCTTGTCCGTTTCCTACTCTGGTGCGCATACCAGTAATAGATGACAATGCGCAAATCCAGGGCCGCGAGCGGGTATGTCCCGATGCCGAAGAGGTTTACAGCATCGAGGCCTATGGCGGCACAGACTTCATATGGACGCTTTCCAGTGGAGGCACTATTGTAGAGGGCCAGGGCACGCCGCGCGTATTGGTGCGGTGGAGCAGCTCGGCCAATCCGAATGCTGTACATCGCCTGTCGGTGCACTACGCCAATTGCTATCTGGGCTGTAGTGGTCAGGACACCATCGAGGTGCGCATATTGTCGTCCTTTTTACTCAATGGCCCGGTGGAGGTGTGTGCCGGCACGATGGGCAGCTTTCTGGCGCGCCTGACAGCGAATAGCCAGAATCTGTCGAGCCACTGGACGCTTACTGGCCCTAACGGCTCTGTGGTGTGGACTTCGCTCAACCCATCAGCCTCCGTTCTGGCGCCCTTAAATGCGGGTGCCGGCTTTTATCGCATGCGGGCCGTACCGACCGATCCCGCCCAGACCTGCACCGATGTGCGCGAATGGGGCGTACGCGTATCGGCCTTGCCCGCTGCACCAGCGAGCATCAGTGGGCCGGCGGTCATTTGTCCGGGTCAAACGTTGACGTACACCGCCGAAGGCGTAGCGAATGGCACCACCGTGCGCTGGACGGTGCAAAACGGCCCGGGTGCACCGCAAATATTGTTGGGCAACCCCATCAATATTACCTGGCAGTCCAACGGCCCGTACCAGATTTCAGCGCAGACGCTTTCGAGCGACGGCTTAGGCTGCTCATCGGCGACGACCACTCTAAACGTTCAGGCGTTTAGCGGCGCTTCCTTTTCTGGCCCTGACACGCTGTGCGTAGGTGAAACGGCTACGTACGAGTTGCCTGGCCTTTCGGGCCTCAACATCCAATGGAGCGTGCAGCCCGCTGAGGCAGGCGTCGTCATCACCGGGCAGGGAACGCATCGGGCAACCGTATATTGGCCTCGCGGTGGCCTTCATACCTTGCAGGCTTCCGCCTGCAGCCAAACGGCGACACTGTCGGTGCTGGTATCGCCCGCACAGGCAACCACTGTCATGCATCCCAACGAGTTGTGTGCCGGTGCAACCGCTGTAATACGCACTGCTCAGGCATTTGCCCATTATCGGTGGTTCGACATCAACCAAAGCCTGCTTAGCACAGCTGACACAGTACTGCTCGGGCCGGGTAATTACACGGTGGAAGCTTTCGACGATAACGGCTGCCCGGCAAAAACACCCTTCGCCATCGCGCAGCGCGAGACACCCTACGTTACGCTCTCGACCAACGACCCGACAGCCTTTTGCACGCCGCAAAATGTAACGCTTCAGGCCGTAGTGCATTCCAGCGGTGGCCTGACCTATGAATGGTTCCACAACGGCACACCTGTAGGCGGTAATACGCCTGTATTCACTACCAACCAGTTTGGGCTTTACACCGTGCGTGCAACCAATGCCGCGGGTTGTACGGCCATCGCCGGCCCGCTTGCCGTTGTCCAGGACTGCGGCGGCGGAGGTGGTGGTCTTCCCGTACCAGGAGGTGCACCGCCGTGCACACCGGGCCAGGTGGCTATTCAGGTGTTGCCCACTGGGCGCTGCGACTCTATTGGCTTTCGGGCTACGGGGGTTGACTACCTGCCTGGCTCGGCCCAGTGGAGATTTTTCCAATGGGGCAAGGGCATCTTTACTGCCGACTCGGGAGATGTCGCGCATCGCGTATTTCCAGAGGTGGGTTTTCAAAATGTACTTTTAATGGCCCGCACCATTAGCACCGGACAAGTGTGCTTCCTTTACGAGTCTTTCGCTGTGGAGGCTGTGGCGCATTTTTCCGCTCCTCCGGCTTGCGCCGATGCGCCAGTGCAGTTTCGCGAAGAGAGCAGCCATTTGCCCGCCAGCGGCATCACTGCTTGGGCCTGGAATTTCGACGACCCGAACTCGGGACCTGACAATACGTCTATCTTGCGCGAGCCGGAGCATGTTTTCGCTAGCAGCGGCTTCTACATAGTTCGCCTGACTATCACAGCCAACAGCGGTTGCACAGCTACCTATGCAAACAACATAGAGGTGCACCAACCCGCACAGCCACTCATCGTAACGCCAGCCAGCGGCTGCGAAGGCAATGCTCTGCGCTTCGAAGGCAACGGCGAAAACCTGACGTGGGATTTTGGCGATCCGGCTTCTGGTGCGCTCAATACGGCCACTGGTACGCCAGCGTACCATCGCTTTTTGCCAGGAACTTATACCATTACCGCAAGGGCCACCGACAATCTTGGCTGCACAGCCACCACTACAAGCACCGTGAGCATTGCAGCCAATACGCTCACCGGAACTGTAGCGCCCAATAATCCGGCTCCTTTATGCGAGGGCAGCACCCTAATATTGACCGCTCCCGATGGAGGCATTGCTTACGTATGGAGCGATAGCAGCCAGGCCAGTACCCTCCTTGTTTCGCAGGAAGGCATTTACAGCGTTACTCTCACGGATGCCAATGGCTGTACTTATGCGCCGCCACCTGTGCCCGTGCGCTTCGTGCCTGGCCCGGATGCCCTCATCAAAGCGACTATTCTCAACGAGTTGGGCCAAACCATCGGACTGACCTACCCCTCGCACAGCGTCTGCGCCGGCGACGACGTTTATCTCATCGCCCAGGGACAGGGCAATCTAACATTTACCTGGTCCACAGGCGTTACAGGCACACGCATCGAGTTTTCGGAGCAGCGCAACAATCGGCTCCCTATTGGCACACATCTTTATACTGTTACAGTAACCGACCTAACGACAGGCTGCACTAGCGTTTCGCCGCCGTTTGTGGTAAACGTCAACCCGGTACCGTCGGACTTTTCCATCAGTAACCTCGCTTCGCCACCCTGTGCTGGGACGACGAACACACTGCAATATAACGGCCCTAACCCGGGAAACTGGCAGTTTGTGTGGAATACAGGCCAGACGGGAGTGCCGCTGACGACAACCCAGCCCGGGCGCTATTTCCTACGTGTCATCAACGAATTCGGCTGCGAAGCACGCAGTAATCCGGCCGTTATCTTGCCTGGCCCACAAGTGTCAACAGTTCCGGCGGGCTGCCACACGCGCTGCCGCCCCGACACGTTGTGCGTGCCCCACATTCCCAATATCACGACGTGGCAGTGGTTTTTTGATGGAATTCCCATACCGGGCGCTACGTCGCCCAATTTCACCCCTACCCAAAGTGGGACGTACCATGCCGTGCTGACCGACATTTTCGGCTGTACCAATCGCAGCGGCCCGCTGACGCTCAATCTGTACGACGGATTTGGCAGTGTTTTGGGCCAAGTTTGGGCTGACGTAAACGGCAATGGCGTCGTGGATGCCGGCGATACGTTGGTCAGTGGTGTGCTCGTACGCCTGTGGCAAAACGGCGCACCGGTAGGGTCTGGCTTTTCGGGCACCGATGGTGCTTTTGCCTTTGTCAATGTGCCTGCCGGCGGCTACACGGCAGCCATTGACACTAGCGCGCTGCCGCCCGGCTGGAAGGTTGTCATTAGTCAGGCCAACGCCAGCCTCCTCGGTTGCGGCGCTGCCAGCCAAGTCGTCCTGCTCATCCGACAGGCTTGTGTCGGCGTATTTACTACCGGCGTTCAGTTAAGTGCCTGCACCGGAGAGAGCATCCTCTTCGACGGCATGCTCATTCCGGCAGGCGGCACACAAACACTGGCTTACACTACCGCTGACGGCTGTGACTCGTTGGTTACCATCACTGTATCCGAGATACCCGCCACCACCGGCACCCTCA
>FQKF010035508.1_pt1 | contig 24025 bp, 13 predicted proteins | sample 1504521 | NCBI WGS metagenome assembly FQKF01 (sample SAMEA4475357, study PRJEB15587) | soil metagenome | biome: Soil; feature: Field | place: India | collected 2015-03-11 | depth 0 m
GCGCCTGCGGTTTGTGCGTTAGCCAAACGCATCCTTTTTTTGCCGTCAGTTGTTCCCAGTAAAAAAGAGAACGCCAACGCTGCCTGCCTTGGCGGCGCTATTTCAGTCTATTCTGACGCATGAACACTCCCTTTCCGCATTTATTTGCCCCCCTCGACCTGGGCTTTACCACCCTGCCCAACCGCCTGTTGATGGGCTCTATGCACACTGGCTTGGAAGACGGGCGCGACCTGTCGCGCTTGGCCGCCTACTTTGCCGCTCGTGCTCGTGGCGGCGTAGGGCTGATGGTTACCGGAGGTATCGCCCCCAACCGACGCGGCTGGCTGGCACCGTTTAGCGCTAAGATGACCACCACTGCCGAAGCACGCCGTCATCGCGTGGTTACCGAAGCCGTTCACGCCGAAGGCGGCAAAATCGCCATGCAAATCCTGCACGCCGGACGCTACGCCATGCACCCTCTGCTGGTGGCACCCAGCCCTCTGCGCGCGCCCATCTCGCCCTTCCGACCCTGGCAAATGTCGCCCCGCCTCATCCGCGAAACCATCCGGGACTTTGGCCGGGCCGCCGCCCTCGCGCGCGAAGCCGGTTACGACGGCGTCGAGATTATGGGCAGTGAAGGCTACCTCATCAACCAGTTCATCGCCCCCCGCACCAACAAACGCACCGACGAGTGGGGCGGCTCCGCCGAAAACCGCTTCCGCTTCCCCATCGAAGTGCTCCGCTCCGTGCGCCAACAATCCGGTGCAGACTTCATCGTCATCTTCCGCATCTCCATGCTCGACCTCGTCGAGAACGGCAGCACCTGGGACGAAATCGTCGCCTTAGCTCGCGCCTTAGAGCAGAACGGCGCCCACCTGCTTAATACTGGCATCGGCTGGCATGAAGCCCGCATCCCTACCATCGCCACTGTGGTGCCCCGCGGCGCCTATGCCTGGGTAACGGCCCGCCTGCGCAACGCCGTGCGCCTGCCCCTAATCGCCACCAACCGCATCAATACACCCGAAAAGGCCGAAGAAATCCTCGCCTCCGGGCAGGCCGACATGGTCAGCATGGCGCGCCCCCTACTCGCCGACCCGGACTTCGCCCGCAAAGCCCGCGAAGGACGCCCCGAGGAAATCAACACCTGTATTGCCTGTAACCAGGCCTGCTTAGACCACATCTTTGCTGGCAAAGAGGCCAGCTGTCTAGTCAACCCGCGCGCCTGCCGCGAAACGTTATTGCCACCGCCCGTTTTCAAGCCGGAACACGTCCGCCGCCGCATCGCTGTCGTGGGTGCTGGCCCGGCCGGCATGTCGTGTGCCGCCGAACTAGGCGAAATGGGCTTTGAGGTCTATCTTTTTGAAGCCAGCCACGAACTGGGCGGCCAGTTCAACTTGGCCAAACGCATCCCCGGCAAAGAGGAGTTCGCCGAAACCATCCGCTATTTCAACACTCGCTTGCAAAAGGCTGATGTCCAGATATTTCTCGGGCGGCGCATCAGCGCAGAGGAACTGATAGAGGGCCGGTACGAGGCCGTTGTGCTGGCCACCGGCATTGTTCCCCGTCAGCCCTCCTTGCCGGGCATTGAGCACCCTAAAGTCCTGTCGTATGCAGACGTGCTGCGCGGCATTAAGCCCATAGGAAAGCGAGTGGCCATCATTGGCGCAGGAGGTATTGGTTTCGACGTTGCTACCTTTCTCACCGTGCCGCCCAACCACCATCCAGAAGAGTACCTGCGCGAATGGGGTATTGACCCTAATTACGCCAGCCGCGGCGGCTTAGGCAAAGCCGAGCCTGCCTCCACCGGCCGCCAAGTGTGGCTGCTGCAGCGCACCAAAGGCAAAATAGGCGCTCGCTTGGGCAAAACCACCGGGTGGGCGCATCGGCTCGCCCTAAAGAACCGTGGCGTCCAGTTCTGGAGTGGAGTCGAGTATCACCGCATTGACGACCAAGGCCTGCACTTGACCGTCAACGGACAAGTACAAACGCTGGCCGTGGACAACATCGTCATCTGCGCCGGCCAGGAGTCCTTACGGGACCTGCAAGCTCCCCTCGAAGCCGCCGGCTTGCGTGTCCACTGCATCGGTGGCGCCCGCTTAGCCGCCGAACTCGACGCCGAGCGCGCTATCGAAGAAGGGTTACGATTGGCTCTCGAAGTCGGGCAAAAGGCTTAAGGCCTGGCTGCTTTTGTGAATAATCACTCTAACCACCTAAGTATCGGTTTTTTTGTCGCGGAGGCTCGAAAAAGCCTACCGGAGTGGCTGAGCCAAAGCCACTCCGGTAAGGAGCAGGCTCAGCAGGCGCCGTTCAGCGAATCAGCGTAACGTCGCCGCGCAACAGCTCTATGACGCCGTCGAAGTACTCCACTTCAGCATACCACACGTATACGCCCGGGTTGAGCGGCTGGCCGCGGTAGCGTCCATCCCAACCCTCAGCAGGAGTGTTGGGCGAAAAAGCGCGTCGTTCAAAGATGAGGTCGCCCCAGCGATCGAACACGCGCAATAGGCGAATTTCGCGCAAGGCGCCAGGGCGAGAGTAAAGCGTAAAGTACTGATTATCTGGCTGCGAAGCCTCCGAATAGAGCACGTTGGGCGCATAGACGCCATCGCGCACGACGCTCACCAAGATACGGCTTTCGGAGCGGCATCCACTTTCCGTTATGAATTCGACGACGTAAGGCGTCGTCCGCAGCGGGCGCACCCACAGCGTCGGGCAGGTGTCGCACCCGGAAAGCACGGCGGCAGGATTGACCCACTGGAAGCGTACCGAACTGGCGGTTACTGCTTGCGGCGACACCACCACGCGCAGCCAGGCACTATCGCCCAGCCGGATGGTGGTATCGGAAAAGGCTTCACCCAACAGCGCCGGCAGCGCCGGCATAACGAAGTCGTAGGCAAAGCGACAGTCTGTCGAGTCCACAACATGGAGTGTGAGCGGCCCGCCGCCTACGCCGCTAAAGCGCGGGACATCGGTGTTGGTTGGTCGGTTAAGGCCGTAGCGCGTGCCGGGTGGAAAGCCCAATACGCTCAGAATGCCGTTTGCCCGGTCGGCGCAGGGCTGGCGTTCCACTTTGAACAGCGGCTCGTAGGGCGCCGGCTCGCGCACGGTGGCGCTGCTCACCAACGTACAGCCACCGGCATCGGTCAGCGTTAGCGTGTAGATGCCCGCCGTCAGGCTTTGAGCCGACGCCACCGCGCTGCCGTTCGACCAGGCGTAGGCATAAGGCAAGGTGCCGCCGGCAGTTTGTGCTGTGGCGCTGCCGGTGTTGTCGCCGGAGCAGCGCACATCGGTAACGTTTATCGTTACCGATAGAGGTTCGGGTTGCGTAACTGTCGCTGAAAGCAGCGCCGTGCAACCTTTGGCGTCGGTCAGACGGAAAGTATAGGGGCCTGGCGCCACGCCCGTCAGCGGCGGGACTACGGGCTGACCACCTTGCTCAAACTGGTACGGAGGCGTGCCACCCTGGGCCGTCAGCGCGATGCGTCCGTTGGTGTCGCCGAAGCACCGCACCGGTTGGGCTAGCGCCTGGCCGGTAAGCACGGGTGGCTGAGCGATGGCGGTCTGTAGCACGTACGTGCAGCCCAGCGCATCAGAGACCGTTACCGTATAGGTGCCCGCCGACGCAGCGATGCCAGAGCCACTGGCATTGTTCGACCATTGATGTGCAAAAGGCGGATAGCCCGAAGCCGCCACTTCAGCGCGTCCGAAGCCGCCAAAGCAGGCAGCAGAGTCTGCACTGACCGACACTTGCGACGTCAGTGTCTGCAGTACCATGTCGGCACCGGCACTGCATCCGTTAGCATCCGTTACTACCACCGTATAAGTGCCGCCGGAGAGACCCGACAGCTGCTGCACGGCGCCGGCGGGCGGCTGATTGTTGACGCGGTACGGCCCGGCGCCACCCTCTATCCGGACGGCAATGCTGCCGTTAGCTGTGCCGGGGCAACGCTCGTCCTGAGGCGTCAGCAAAAGTTGCAGCGGCAGCGGTTCGATGAGCCCGACAACGGCTTCGGTAGTGCAGTTGTTGGCGTCGGTTAGCGTGAGCGCGTACGTGCCTGGCGGCAAGTTCGTCGGGTTTGGCCCACTACCGACGGGCAGCCATTCGTAGGTGTAAGGAAATACGCCACCCGCAGCCGTAGTGCTGATGGTGCCATCGGTAGCACCGGCACAGGGGACGCCAAAGCCGTTGTAGTCCGTCGGTGTCAGTTGCACATCCAACGGCGCCGGTTCGGTAATAACAGCCGTTATGGTATCGGCGCAGCCCAGCGAGTCCCGCACAATCAGCCCATAGGTGCCAGCGGGCAGCTGGAGCAGCTGGCTATCGGCGCTGGCACCCGTGTTCCACAGGTATTGCAATGGCGCCAGCGCGCCCTGCACTGAAGCCGTCAGTGCACCCGTACTGTCGCCGGCGCACAGGACGGGCGATACCGCCAGAGCGGCCTCCACCTTGCGCACGACAATACGAGCCGTATCGAACGAAACACAGCCCTGCGCGCGCGTTGTCTGCAGGACAAACACTTCCTGGCGTTGCAGCGACACATCGAACGGCCCGTCGTAACGATACGTCGGGTTAGCAATAGCCGTATTGCTCAAAGCAGCCGACGCAGGCGTCCAGCTGTACGTGGCCCCGCTCAGGGGCGCTGAACCGAGGATAGCCGTCTGACCGGCGCAAAGCGTTAGCATCTGTCCTGCATTGCGCAGCGGCACAAGCGGAACGTACACCGCGTCGGGCTGACAGGCACAGGCGCTATCGGCCAGCACCACCCACAGCCCCGAGCAACCCTGCGCCCCCGACACATTGGCTACGAAACTAAACGCCTGCTCGATGCCCGGCAGCAGCTCATCGGCAGGTATCGAAAACGACGTCAGCAACGGGTCACTCGGGTCTAACTGGCCGTTGCGGTCGGCGTCTAAGCGCACCTGAAGCGCCAGCGTGCCGCCACCGGGTATAACCGAGAGGTTCAGGATGCGCACATCCATGAGCCAGTTTTCCAGACTGCCACTGGCAGGCACGGCAACACCTTCCAAACCCGTGAGCCGGTATGTTGGCTTTTCCAACACGAAGAAAGCCTCAGCCTCGAGCATAGTGAAATCCACCGCGCAGCTCAGAGCGCCACACGGAATCTGGGCAGTCTGGAGCATTTGCGCCACTACGGAATAGATTTCAGAACATCCTGCCGAAGGCGATGTGTTGCGCACCTCCAACAGGAAGACGATGGAGTCGCCGACCTGAACGCCTGCGGGTAGCGAAAAGGTAAGAAAGCGGTTTCCGTCTGCCGTCAGGACGACTGGGCCGGCGGTAGGGCCGTTGTGGATGGGCTGCAGGCTGCCGGCGACGTATTGAAAGTCATCGGACAGCATCAAGCGCACCTTTTCATTCGCCTGCGTAGGGCCGAGGCTACCGGGATTGACGATGCGCACGCGCAGCGGGATGCGCCCGCAGTAAGCTGTAGCTGAAGGAGTCGTCAGGGCAATGTCGTAGTCATTGGTCTCCGTTGGCGCGCCTAGGATGGCCATACGCAGTGCTGCAAACAGCCCAGCCTTTTTCTCTATGCCGACGCAGGCATTTTGCCAGGTTGCGCCGTAACGGATGTACGCGGCATCTAAGTAGTCGCAACTGGGGGCCACATTGAACCGAAACACCAGCGTGTTTTTTGGCGCGGCGCTCAGGCCGGGTAGGGCCTCAATGGGCAGGGCCAGTTGGGCGAAGTCCACCACAATGCGCAAACCTTCGGGCATTACTTGCGGGTCAGACAACGGCACGGAAAAGCCTTCATACTCGACCGACAGGCTGCCGGGTACGTACGTCTGGCCAATTTCGGGCAGGCGCACCTGCAGGACGATATCGTACATCGGCCCTTCGCCCTGATTGACCAAATAGACTTCGTAAGATACTGGCGAACAGAGGTTTACAGGTGAAGGCGGTCCAGAAGCAATGACCTGCGGAAGGGCATTCTGGGGCTGGTAATACAGCTCCAACCCTTCTTTGAGGAAGCACGGCTCGCTCTGACCCGGGCACTGAAAGCCCGCCCGCAGGCGCAGCGTATCGGGCAGGCAATCGGGCGGCGTGGCAGCGCGAACAATCAACGGCAGACACTGTGCTTTGGCCAGTGCTGGCAAGCGCACGAGCTGCTGGCCATTTGGCCCTGGCTCGAGGCTCAGCGCCACCGAGTCGAAGAAGGGCGTGAGGTATTGCACTGACAGCAGCGGCATATCGTCGTTGTTTTCAATGTACACGACAGGCTCGGGTATGGCGATGCCGTCGCTAGGGTTGCACAGCCGGAGGTTCCAGGTCGGCACGCGTAGATTAGAAGTCGGGTTGTCGGTGATCAGCCGGGTTTCATTGAGGTCTTCAGAATGGCCAAAGGCGCCGCTGTAAAAGACGCTGAGGGTGTCGTAAAGGCTGTAATAGTAGTTGCCAGTAATACGTACCGGGAAGAGGGCCGTATCGGCCGGGCAAAGCACTTCGAGCAGGAGTGATAGGGTAGAAAACGCGCCGCCCTTGTAGTAGTCTGTTACCGGAAGGCCGGCGGGCCGCACGTAGCGCAGGAGTGTGCTTCCGTCGAACAGCGGAATAATTTCCGGGTCGGCCAGCGTCTGGGAGGCAAACGGCGGAATGCCCAAAGCGCCGTCGCCCACCCGATAAGACCAGTTGGAGCTGCCCGGCACGTAGGCGTATCCGGGCAATACGGCGACCGTCAGGGTGTCATAGACAAATAGTGGCCGTATTTCGCTCGGGAACAGGTCGGTGTCTATGCGGCCAGAGATGCCCTGGACCAGCAGGACATCCGCCGACAGCTGGCCGCAAACGCCGTCTTTGAGGAAAGCGAACATGTTCACGTCGTAGTAGGGATTGATGCAGCGGAAGATGGCTTTGGCCGTCTCACACAGCAACGTGTCGCCGCCGTAGCGGTAGGGGAAGCGCACGCGCAGGTCGTTGATGGTATCTGCCTCTTCGCTGGGCAGGGTTTGCGTCATGACAGCCAACACCTCTATGCGGATGCGGTCGCCGGCAGTAAGCTGCACGCCGGCCGCGGCCAGACACCCATCCGGTGCTGTCAGGGGCAGCAGGTCGAAGGCCCACACGTGGTAGCCGTCCACGTACCGATACTCTGGCGCCAGGTTGCTGCAACTGACCGATGCGCCCGTTTCCAGGTCGTCGAGCACGATGCGAGTTGTCAGGTGCTGAAAATATGGCCCTACGCCATTCCAGTAATAAATTTCCACTTTGGAAGAGTCAAAGGCTTCGTCCGGAGAGCCCTCGATGCGGCCCAGGGCCTGCATGAGCACGGTATCGAATGGCAAGGCCAGGTCCAGCTGCAGGCCGGGTTGCGGAGCCACCTGTGCAGACAGGAGGTTGTCCATATAGCCCAGCGACAGGCGCTGCACGAAAAAGGTATCGGCGAAGACGCCGTGTTGCTGGCTGGAGTCTTCGGGGCGCGGGCAGTCCACAGTAAAGAAGGGACCGCCGATACAGACCAGTTCGTAGGTCTGCGGGCAGTTGTTGCCGCAGCGCCAATAGATGCGCACAGGCATGCGATAGGTGCGTGGCTCGTAGGCAGGTGTACAGATAGCCGAGTTGTCAATGTCGGGCGGGCAGGTCACCAGCATCGGCAGCAGCAGATTACCGTGTTCGCGCGGCAGCAGCAGGTTGAGCGTGCTGTCGTTGGGTTGCCACCACGGCAGCGGCTGGCCGTCCATTTCGGGGAAGAAGGACGGAGGGCGCTTCAGCGTTATAGGCAGGGTGAATTGGGCGATGACGCTGTCGTTAGGGCACAATTCCGACAGGCCGACGAAGGTGGCGTCCAGGACGTAAAAGAACAAATAGACCGAGTCGGCAATGAGGATGAAATCTTGTTCGATGTTCAGGTTGCTGCGCTCGAAGCCAATACCGATGGCGGGCGGTGCCTCTAAAGGGCTGTTTTGCATCTGGTTGCAGGCATTGAGGTAGTACGCGCTGGAGGCGATGTACTGCTTTATCAGGTTTTGGCCGCATTGTTTGCAGGACGGGTTGAGGGAAAAGATGAATGACAGCGTTGCCGTGGCGCCGGGTGCCAGGTCGTCGAACTGACCGTCGCCGTCTTCATCGCTCAGGCCGCCCGGGCCGTCGGGATCGGTGGTCAGCAAAGAGAAGGGAAATAGATATGGCTCGGATGGCGCACCGCCAGAAACATCGGCAAGCCATGCGTTGCCGACTCGAAACTGCGTCATCGGGTAGCAGGTGCTTTCCTTAACTCCCGCGTCGGCGGGTATCACTGGTGCAGACACTAAGCCAAGCATCCATTCGATATTGAGCGCCGGCGCCAGGCCTTTGTTTTCTATTTTAAAAATGACCGTGTCCTGCTGGCAGGGTTGAGGTGTTTTGAACGGCTTGTCTAAGCGAACTTCTACTGCCGTCTGGCCGGTGGGGTCGCCGGCAATTTCGTATTGCTCAGAGCGAAGAACGGCACAAGGAGGGCTGCCGGAGCAGGTCCACCCATAGGCGACCGTCGCGCCGGCTGGCGAGCAGCTGCGGAGGCGGAAGGTCTGGGTAACCACCACCGAGTCGCGGAATGCCAGCAGGCTGTCGGGCCCCAGATCGGCGCCGGTCAGGAACAGCGTGTCGCCGCTAAAGGTGCCCGTGGTCTGGACGAGCTCTAAGCCAGCCTGGCTATAAGAGTCAATGACGAATATGCGGTAAGCATTGCCCACTCCCTCGTTGCGCAGCATGAAGGTACGCGTGAATGTGGCGCCGTTCGAGCCGCTAAACGACCAGTTAGTGCCGGGCATTAGCGTGATAAGCGGTGTGCGCACATTATACGCGCTGCTCAGGGCAGGTGGTTGAGGCGTTCCGCCCAAAGTAATGCGCACGGTATCGCGCAGGTCGCCGGTGTCTGTGGCGAAACAGCCCACGCGCACCTGCAATTCAAAAGTCAGCTTGCCTTGAGGCGCCAGAGCAGGTAGGGTTAGCACCGGGCAACGTGGATCGCCGTTGTCGGCTACGACAATGCCCGTAGCGCTGATAAAGGTTAGTCCAGGCGTCAGGCAGTACTGCAGCGTGCCGGCGGCTAAAGGCTGGCCGCCCGGATTGGCTATTTCTAAAGAGAACACGACTTCCGAACAAGTCGAAACATCGGTAGGGATGCTGGTCGTTACAGCAGGCGTCTGGGCAAAAGACGCGGTGGTGAGCGCGACGCACAGCATCGCACCAGCTGGCCATTGGGCAACAAAGGCGGTCATAAGGACGAGAGATTTAACTGTAAGCAATGTCGAACCGTGCAAATAGCCTGCGGCTGTTTTGTCGGATTAGCGCACCTGCTGCGGGCATGTGCGGGCTTGCGAAGCTTCTCTGGCAAATGTCGTCGAAAAACACACTCGACACAAGCCCTGACGCCTGTAAAATGTTGGAATGTTGGAAAAATGGCGAAATACCCAGGTCTATCGTGTCAATTCGTATCGTTTGCCAGGCAGGGTGCGGAGGACGCCCCTGAATTCCAAGCTTAGGAGCAAAGCGGCCAGCTGGCCCGGAGCGCACTGGGCGGCTAAGGCCAGCTCGTCCACGGCGATTTGTGGGCGTGCCCGGATGATGTCCACCAAAGTCTGTTCGACAGGCGAGAGGTCTAAAAACAGGGTCTGTTGTACGGCCTGCACTTTGCCCTTTTCACTCCAGTTGAGGGCAGTGGCCACATCGGCTGCCGACTCGATGAGTGAAGCCGTATTGGTGCGGATAAGGCGGTTGCAGCCGGCGCTTTTAGGGTCGCGCAGGCGCCCGGGTACGGCAAAGATGGGGCGCCCGTACTGTTGGGCCATGCTGGTTGTAATCATGGAGCCGCCGGTGGCGCCCGTTTCCACCACGATGAGCGCATCGCACAGGCCAGCAATGATGCGGTTGCGCATGGGGAAGTGCTCCCGTTCCGGACCGGTAGCATGGGTAAATTCGGTGAGCAGGCCACCGTTTTCGGCGATACGCAGGGCGATGGAGCGGTGCTCGGCCGGATAGATGCGCCCCAGCCCATGGCCCAGCACGGCTATGTTGGGCATGCCGAGCGCTAAGGCTTTGCGGTGCGCCACCACGTCAATACCGAAAGCCAGGCCGCTGACGACGACCGTATCGTAGGCTTTCAGCCCTTCGGCCAGCTCCTCGCACACCGCCCGGCCGTAGTCGGTAGGCTGGCGCGTGCCTACTATCGAGACGATGCGCTGGGCATTAAGCCATTCCAGCGCCGACCCTTTGAAATACAGCAGCACTGGGCTGTCGTTGTGTTGCTTTAAGCGCGTCGGATAGCGGCCGTCGGTGTAGAAGACCGCCTGTATGCCATGCGTTTGCATGAAATGCAGCTCCGCCTCGGCCCGCCGGAGGGCTTCGCTGGCGTTGGCGATGCTTTCAGATATCGCTGGCCCAATGCCGGGTATCCGGAGTAGCTCTCGACGCGAAGCGCGAAATACCTCATCGGCGCCGCCGCAATAGCTCACCAAGGTACGGGCGGTGATGGCGCCCACTTGCGGCAGAAACGTCAGGGCGATTGGGTACAGCAGGGCGTCCGTCATATCTAACAGCGCGTAGCTATTTTTGCCGGCTAAAGGTAGGGCAGGCCTGCGGCTTTTATGCCCTGACCAGTGGTAGATTTCAGCAAAAACTCCGTTTCCCTATGGCGAAAAGAATGCCCCGAGTCGAGTCGCTCATTGTCGTCGCTTTCCTGCTCAGCATAGCGCTGTGGGCTATATCCAAATGCTCGGAGTCGCGTCGCGAGCGCATTCGGACGGCGCTCACCAAAGAGGAAGAAACGCGCGCTCAGGAACGCGCAACGCCAAAACGCGACACCATCTATCTACCTCACTCGCAACCCATTGCACAAAATCCGGCAAACCAGCCACCGACCGCTAACACCGTCATACCGCAGCCGACTCCTACGCCTGCGCCTACCGGCCCACCACCTAGACGCCCTACTCTGACTCAGGAACCCCAGCCCGCATCTGCCTCTGCACCCACGTCCACAGCCGTTCAGTACAGTACCTTATACGTTACCATCGATGGCCTCAACGTGCGCAAAGAGCCCAACCGCCACAGTACTGTCGTCGAACGGCTCAAACTCCACCAGCCTGTGCTTTACCTCAACAAAAAAAGCGACCAGCCCGAAGAGGTCAACCTCGGCCGCGAAAAGGTCACCGACTACTGGGTCAATGTCCGCACGCCCTCAGGCAAGGAAGGTTGGGTCTTCGGTGCCGGAGTTCACTATTATCCCATGAAACGACCTGGCGTAGACTGACGGCTTTTCCTCACCTTTACACCTTGGGCGGCGGCTCGATGGAGCGCTGCATTTCTCCCATAGAAAAGTATGTCTGTCAAGAAATTAGCCGGCGAAACGGCCCTGTACGGCCTGAGCAGCATCGTCGGGCGTCTGCTCAATGTGCTGTTGGTGCCCTTCTACACGCGCGTACTGACCTCTACCGCGGAGTACGGCGTGGTCATTGACTTGTATGCCCTTTCGGCTTTTGTCATGGTCGTGCTATCGTACCGAATGGAGTCGGCGTTTTTCCGCTTCGGCACGCCGCCCGAAGACCGCGAGCGCGCTTACAGCACAGGCATGTGGTCGTTGTTGGTTACAACGGCCCTCGTCATGGCCGTGTTACTCGTCTTTGCCTCGTCTATCGCCAGGGCCTTGCGCTATCCGGGGCACCCCGAGTACGTGCGCTGGTTTGCGCTCATCCTGGGGTTAGACTGCCTGGCCGAACTCCCTTTTGCTCGTCTACGCATGGAGCAACGCCCGCTGCGCTTTGCCGCCATTCGGCTAACGAACATTGGCACCAACGTTGGCATGAACCTGTTCTGGCTGGTCTTTTGCCCATGGGCCAGCCAGCACGGACACAAGTGGGTACATGCCGTGTGGTCGCCCAACAACCCGGTCGGCTACATTTTCCTTTCTAACCTCATCGCCAGCGCCCTGACGCTACTGCTGCTGAGCAGCCAGCTGCGACGCGTGAAGGTGGTGTTTGACGCACCGCTGTGGCGGCGCATGATCGCTTACGCCGCGCCGCTCATCGTCGTCAGCTTTGCGGGCATTGTAGACGAGATGTTCAGCCGTGCCATGTTGAAATACCTGCTGCCCGGCTCTGTAAAGGACAACCTGGCTCAGGTCGGCATCTTTGGTGCCAACTACAAACTGGCGGCGCTCATTTCGCTATTCACCCAAGCATACCGCTATGCTGCAGAGCCGTTTTTCTTTCGCAACGCCCAGACGGACAACGCCTTGCAAAACCAGGCCCGCGTAACGCAATGGTTCACAGCCGCTGCTGTGGCCGGCATGTTAGGCATCCTGCTGTTTTTAGACGTGGTCAAATACTTTATTGCACCACAATACTGGTCGGGGCTGCACGTGGTGCCGGTACTGCTGATGGCCAACGTGTTTTTGGGCATCTACTACAACTTTTCGGCTTGGTACCGGCTCAAGGATCGTACCGCCTTGGGCGCTTGGATTTCTGTGGTGGGTGCCGTACTGACGGTAGGACTTAATCTGTGGCTCATCCCACACTTTGGCTACACAGGCGCCGCCTGGGTAACGCTGCTGTGCTATGCGTTCATGTGCATTGCCACGTGGTACACCGGGCGCCTTTATTATCCGGTGCCGTATCGGCTGGGGTGCATGGCAGCCTACATCGCTGGCGCCTGGGCAGTATACGTTGTAAGCCTGGTGCTTAAGTGGACCTTGCCCGTGCCCATGGTAGGCCATCTCGTCATTGGCGCAGTGCTTTGGAGCGGCTTTGTATGGGCCATTTTCCGCTGGGAAAAAACCGTCGTGCAACAGTAGTTGTTATAAAGGCTAAAAACACTAATACCACTATGTTTCATTTGAAAGAAGGGGATGTCGCTCCCGATTTTGCGGCGCCTAACGAAAAGGGCGAAATTGTTCGCCTCTCCGATTTCAAGGGCAAGAAATTGGTGCTCTACTTCTACCCCAAAGACGATACGCCGGGCTGTACTGCCGAAGCCTGCAGCCTGCGCGATGGTTACAGCCAGTTCGTAGGCAAAGGGTACGCCATTCTGGGCGTCAGCCCCGACTCGGCTAAAAAGCACGTGAAATTTATCGAGAAGTACAACTTGCCCTTCAGCCTGCTGGCTGACGAAGACCACGCAGTAGCCGAAGCTTACGGTGTTTGGGGACCCAAAAAGTTTATGGGCCGCACTTACGACGGTATCCACCGCACCACTTTCGTCATTGATGAAAACGGGCGCATCGAGCGCATCATTACCAAGGTAGATACGGAAAACCACGCAGCTCAATTGCTGGAAGCCTGAAACGGCAGCGGCCCTCGCATCGCTCGGATGCGAGGGCCGCTTTGCTTTAGAAACACCTCTGATTAGTCCAACGACTGGTTGGCCATGCTGGCGCTGTTGACCAGCTGCTGATATTCTAGTGGCGTCAAATTGTCCATGCAGAAGTGAATAGGGTTAATCGGCTTGCCTTTATAGTGCACTTCGTAGTGGAGGTGCGGAGCAGTGGACAGGCCAGTATCGCCAACTTCGCCGATTTTTTGGCCTTTCTTGACGCGCTCGCCGACACGGACAGACATTTTGTTCATGTGTGCGTACCAGGTTTCGTAGCCGTAGCCGTGGTTGATGCGCACACAGTTGCCATATCCCTGGTGCCACCCCGCTTCGATAACCACGCCATCGCCTGTAGCCTGAATGGGCGTGCCAATGCGCGCCGGGAAGTCCACACCTTGGTGGAACTTCTTGATTTTATAGACCGGGTGAATGCGGAAGCCAAAGCCCGACAGCACGTTCATGCTTTTTTGCAACTTGTCTTCGCGCACGGGCTTAATGCTCGGAATGCTGGCCAGCATCTTTTCCTGGTCTTTGGCTAAGGCCATGATGGTGTCTAATGAACGGGCCTGAAGGGCCATTTGCTGTTGGAGCATATCCATACGGCTCAGGGTATTCCGAATGGCCTCTCCGCCGTATTTGAAGGCTTTGGCCTCTGGGTGGCTTTCATGGCCACCCACGCCCGCCTGCCATACGTCGGGGTCAATCGGGTCCATGCCAAACACTGCGCGATGCACGTAAGCGTCTCGCTCCTGAATACTCTGAAGCGTTTTGGACATCTGATCCATCTCCTCGTTGAGCTGGGCAAACTTGCGCTTCATCTGCGCAATCTCTTGCAGGAGCTCTTTTTCGCGCGGAGAGGGGAAGAAGTGATAAAGTAAGGCGAGAAGGCCAATAGCCGCCACCAGGACGGCCGAGAAGAAACCAAAGGCCTGTAGAATTCTTGTTCTGAGGGGGACAACTACACGTTCGTAGCTAAGGGTTTGTGTGTTGTAAACAAACTTTTCTTTCCTGCCCATACGGTCGGTTTTTACCCAAGCCATCGTTCACATGGCCGCTGTTTGAAAACATGCCCTGGCGTGGACGGCTGCGGATTAAGATGCTTTCGCGTGTTTGTTCGGACTCTAGAGGCATTCGCCCACAGTGGATGACTCAGGTTGGTTCTGTCGTTCGGCTCTTTCGCCAGCGTCGCACAAAAGTATTTAGACGTCCGATAGTAACCAAACATTTTTACAAAAAATAAAACAAAAAAGCCTGCTGCGCAGCAAAATCGCCTTTTATGACCCGGCTAAATTCGCCTTTTTAGGCGCCACAACGCCCACAGCGAAGCGTCCTTTGCAAGGGCGAAGAAAAAACTTTTTAAGGTATTCGTTAAATGATTGTCTAAAATTTTAACACTTTCGGCAATAGGCAGGTGGGCTCTCTCAGTGATTTAATGCACTGTTTTTCTGTGATTTAGGCCGGAGGTGCTCTTGGCATTGATGGCGCAGACTATTTTTCCACAATCGCTTTTTGCATCTTTGCCGGCTATGACGCGAACAGGAACAGTTGTCAAATCCACGGGGAGTTGGTATCAAGTAAGACTCGACGCCGATAGCTCGGTGTGGGAGTGCCGCATTGTGGGCAAATTTCGGTTGGAAGATATGCCGCTGACCAACCCGGTGGCCGTAGGCGACCGCGTGGAGGTGAAGCCTGAGCAGGCGGGTCAGGGCGTTATTGTCCAGATTTTGCCACGGCGCAACTATGTGGTGCGTCAGTCGCCGCGGCGCAAGCACGACCTGCACTTGCTGGCTGCTAACATTGACCAGGCCATGCTCATCACTACGGTGGTACATCCTGATCTGAAGCCTGGGTTCATTGACCGCTTTTTGCTGATGACAGAGCCGCACGAAATTCCGGTGGTCATCGTGTTCAACAAGGGCGACCTCTACGACGAGCAGGCTGTAGATATTTTCTTTGAGATGAAGGCCCTTTACGAAAGCATCGGCTACTCGGTACTGGCCACTTCTGTGGTGGAGCGCAAGGGTTTGGAGGCCCTAAAGGAGGTGCTAAAAGACAAGATGACGCTGCTCTCTGGCCAGTCGGGCGTGGGCAAGAGCAGCCTGATAAACGCCATACAGCCACACCTGAATTTGCGCACGGGCGAGCTGAGCGATTACTCAGGCAAGGGCAAGCACACGACGACATTTGCCGAAATGTTCGAGCTGGATTTCGGCGGGTACATCATTGACACGCCGGGCATTAAGACGCTGTCGTTCAACAACATGGACCCGCAGAACGTGGCGCATTCATTCCGTGAATTCTTCCGTCTGTCGGCCCAATGCCGCTTCGGCGCGGCCTGTCTGCACCGCAACGAACCCAGCTGTGCTGTGCGTGCGGCCTTGGAGCGCGGCCAGGTGAGCGAACTGCGCTACTTCAACTACCTGGCCATCCTCGACGAGGTCGAAGACATCAACTACTGGGAGCGGCACAAGAATATCCGGTAGGGTTTTCGCCTTACAGGTCACCCAATTGCGGGCGCACTACGAGTTCTTCCACCACTGCGGAGGGCGAAAGCTGATAAGCAGCCCACACCAGTTGCGCGATGTCGTCGGCCTGCATTAGCCGCTCGGCGGGCAGCTCGACACCGCGCCAGGAGTCAGACCAGGTGGCACCAGGCAGCAGGGCAGTTATGCGGATGCCCTCAGGCTTCAACTCTTCGCGTAGCGCCTTGGAAAGGCCCAGGAGGGCGAATTTGGAGATGCTATACGAGCCGCCGTTCGGGTAGGCCATGAGGCTGGCAATGCTGCACATATTAAAAATATGGCCGCTTCGATAGGGCCGCATTAGCGGCAGCAGCGCGCGCGTGAGGTGGTAGGCGCTGTACAGGTTGGCTTCAATGAGGAACTCCAGCGTGCCCTCGGCTTCATCGCAGACGCGCCCGGGGCGAAATACGCCGGCGTTGTTGACCAGCACATCTATGCGCGACCAACGGCTGCGAATGGCCTCCGCAAAGCACTGCACTTCGGCCTGCCGAGCCAGGTCGGCGGGCACGGCTAAAATCTCCCGGCCCGGGTAATGTTCCGCCCAATGTCGCTGCATAGCCTCCAAATCGGCCAACGTGCGCGCGCAGACGGCCAGGTCAAAGCCGTTTTGGGCAAAACGCTCCGCAATGGCGCGGCCCAGTCCTTTGGTGGCGCCGCTCACGACAGCTACCGGCGGTCGCATTAGAATGTCCTGTTTTGGCATGTGTTCAATATAAATAAATAAAAATAATAGGAGTGTCAAAGCTGTTGTGCATTCGTATATTTCCTTGTGCTTTAGTGTTAGCCCCCTTATTCGTGCATTCGCGGCTGCCAGAAGGCGGAACCTATAAGGCGCGCCCAAAGTTTGCAGAAAAGCGCAATCTTTGCTGCTGCAGACAACACTCATTACCCGTAAGAAACACCTGCTTGCGTCCTTTATGCTTGCTTTAGATAAGCGTTTCAATTTCATCTATCACTTTGGCCGGTACCTGCTGTTGATGAAGCAGACCTTCGGGCGTACGGAAAATTTCTCCATGTACTGGAAAGAAACCATGCGCCAGATGAACCAAATCGGTATTGGGTCGCTCATCATCGTCTGTCTGATTTCCATCTTTATCGGAGCGGTGGCGGCGGTGCAGTTTGCCTACCAACTCGATGGCCAGCTTATTCCGCGCTACTACATCGGCTACATTGTGCGCGACTTAGCCATCATCGAGCTATCGCCCACGATTACCTGCTTGGTGCTAGCAGGCAAAGTTGGCTCCAACATGACGGCCGAAATCGGTGGCATGCGCCAGAAGGAGCATATTGACGCTATGGAGGTAATGGGGGTCAATTCAGCGGCGTATCTGATACGGCCTAAAATTATTGGAGCCTTAGTAGCCATTCCGCTGTTAGTAACGTTTTCGGCATTTGTAGCTATCATTGGCGGCTACGTAGCCAGTGTGCCTACCGGCTGGCTGACCGACGACGAATACAACCAGGGTTTGCGCTCCTTCTTCGAGCCGTACAACGTGTTCATGATGTATGTCAAGTCGGTAGTTTTTGCTTTTATCCTGACCACGGTCTCCTGCTATCAGGGGTACTACGTGCAGGGCGGTAGCATTGAGCTGGGTCAGGCCAGTACGCGCGCCGTAGTGTATAGCGATATTCTCATTCTGCTGGCCGATTATTTGGTGGCCCTCATCCTGATGCGCTAAGCCGAAGGGCGCAACGCTGCTTGCCGCAGGCGCCGCAGGAAGGGAGAGGCAAAGATGAAAGACTGCAGGTTTTCATTGTTGCTGCCCAGTACCTCATGGCGGTTGCCGCTCCACTCCACGCGGCCTTCAAAAAGGAAGCAGATGTTATCGCCGTTTTCCATTACCGAGTTCATGTCGTGGGTGTTGATGATGGTGGTGATATTGTTCTCCTGCGTGATGCCGCGAATAAGGTCGTCAATGACAATAGCCGTTTTCGGGTCGAGGCCCGAGTTGGGTTCGTCGCAGAACAGGTATTTGGGGTTGAGGACGATGGCCCGCGCGATGCCCACGCGCTTTTGCATGCCGCCCGACAGCTCGGACGGATACTTCTTGTTGCTGCCAGCCAGGTTGACGCGCTCTAAACAGTAGTTGACGCGCTCGGCTTTCTCTTTGGCACTCATGCGGGTAAACATGTCTAACGGGAAGCGCACGTTCTCCTCCACCGTCATCGAGTCGAATAGAGCGGAGCCTTGAAACAGCATACCTATCTGCATTCGGATTGCCCGCATTTGCTCAGCATTCAGGCTGGTAAACTCAATATCATCGTACCATACCCGGCCGCTCGTAGGCTTCAGGAGGCCTACCAAAATTTTCACCAGCACGGTTTTACCCGAACCGGAGCGCCCAATGATGAGGTTGCATTTGCCGGTCTCGAAGGTGAAATTGATGCCTTTGAGTACTTCCTGCTGCCCGAAGGACTTGTAGATGTTTTCTGCTCGAATCATGATTGTCTCTTGAGACCCGCCTGCCTACAGCGGTAGCGCGGCATAGCGCTCGATGAAGCTTTTGAGTTCGTCCACCATAACAGGTGAGCCAATGGCTATCGTGGAGCGCTGGTGCAATTCTTTCGGCTCTATTTCCAGGATGCGCTTCAGCTGGGTGTTGATGGCTTTTCCGCCGGCTTGCTCTACCACCATGGCTAACGGGTTGCATTCGTAAAGCAAACGCAACTTGCCTTTGGGATATTTGCGCGTGCTGGGGTACATGAAGATGCCACCCTGGATAAGGATGCGGTGAATGTCGCTGACCATGGAGCCAATATAACGCAGGCCGTAGTTCTGGTCGCTACAATGGTCGATATAGCGACGCAGTTCCAGATCGAATTTGGAATAGTAGCCCTGATTGACTGAGTAGAACTGCCCGTTTTCGGGGATGCGCATGTTGCGGTGGCTGAGGCAAAATTCGCCAATGCTGGGGTCGAGTGTGAAGCCGTTGACGCCATTGCCAGTCGTGTACACCAGTATGGTGGAGGTGCCGTAGAGCACATAACCGGCAGCCACCTGTTTGATGCCGGGCTGCAAAAAGTCCTCGCGTGTGGCCGGCCCGGAGTTGTCGCTCTTGCGCCGATAGATGGCGAAGATGGTGCCCACCGACACGTTTACGTCAATGTTAGAGGAGCCGTCTAGCGGGTCGAACAGCACCACATAGTTGCTCTTTTTGGAGTGCACCGGCTCCACCTGAATGATGTCCTCGCATTCTTCAGAGGCAATGGCGCAGCATTCACCGCTGTTCTTGAGGCACTCTATGAGCTTTTCATTGGCATATACATCCAGCTTCTGCTGCACATCGCCTGAGGCGTTGTCGCTGCCGTCAGCGACGCCGAGGATGTTGACCAAGCCCGCTTTGTTCACCTCGCGGTTGATGATTTTGGCCGCCACGCCAATGTCGCGCAGCAGGCCTGTGAGTTCGCCTGTGGCAAATTCAAAGTCTTTTTCCGAGCGAATGATGAACTCGTCGAGCGTAACGATGCGATTGCTTGGCTGATAGAGTTTGCTTGAGGTTTCGCCCGTCTTGCCGTTTTTTCCGGTAGCCATAAAGATTGGATAAGAGTGGTTAGGGTATGGCGGTGATGGTTGGAATGACGAAGCAAAAGTAGTAAAGTTCTTCGCCTGGTGTGGGCTGGTTTTTGAAGCCCTCGTGAGGTCGCCATACCATCATTCTACCGGCCGACGCTTGATTTGCCCATCGGGCAAAAGGTCTAACGGCGTATCGGGAAAATCCGCCCGTGTCAATTCGATGATGGCCTGAATGACCCGCCCCTGTGGGTCGAGTTTTGGCCCGTGGTGCTTTTGCTGGTAGGTCGGAATGATTTGCCCGGACACGAAGCGGCCCTGCTTGTCAATGTCCACCTGCAGGATGGGCGCAATGCCTGCCGGGCCGGCCAGGCTAAAGCGTCCGTAGGTGCAGAAGTTGCCTAGGCTGTAGGCGATAATGCGGTCGTTGTACAGTTCTACGGCGCGCGTAACGTGCGGCCCGTGCCCGAGGACAATGTCGGCTCCGGCATCCACGACGGCATGGGCGAAGGCATGCACATCGCCGCGGTTTTCGCCGTGAAAGTTCTCGATGCGTTTGGGTACGTGCTGATGCGTGGCCCCCTCGGCACCACCGTGGAAGGAGACGATGACAAAATCGGCCTGCTCTTTCAGTTGGCGCACCAGTGCCTGGGCGCGTGGGATGTTGCGCAGGTCGCATGTGCCTGAGTTGGGCGCAAAGGCGCACATCCCCCAGCGTTTGCCGGCGCGTTCGATGACGACCGTTTCGCACACGCCATCCAGACCGGCAAAGGCAAGCTCGGCCCGGCGCAGTGTTGCCATCGTCTGGCGGCGACCCTCGGGGCCAAAGTCGCCCGAATGGTTGTTGGCCAGACTAAGCAGGTCGAAGCCCGCATCCACTAAATGCTGCACATAGCGCGAGGGGGTGCGGAATACGTAGCACACGGAAGGGTCTTTACAAGTCTTGGGCGAACCGCCCTGGTCAAACATCGTACCTTCCAGATTGCCGAACGTAATGTCGGCCTGGCGCAGCGTATCGCGCACATCGGCCAGCAGCGCAGCGCCGTCGTCAGGCGGCAGGTACGAGGGCGAAGGGTAGTTCGTGCCCAGCATGATATCGCCCACGCCAATGACCCGGTATGTGCGCGGTTGCGGCAATGTATCGGGTACCTGTGGCAAGGCGAGCGTATCGAGTTGGTTAAGCCCGTCAGGGCCTGAAGAACGGCGAAGCCATCCACTGGCCTCAGCGCTCCACCACACCGAGGCGGCGGCGAGCAAAAACAGACCCAATCGAATGAAAAGCGTTGGCATAGCGTCGCACTTTTTTTATCACCGGCCGAGCCGGTATTTTTTTGTTAAAAAACTCAGAAAGCGGCGCCAATTACAAAGACTGGGGCAAAGGTCGCTAAATGCACCCATCCTCGTTCTATATGGAGGCCGGATCGGGGCAATCACATTTCAGACCTGCCCTTGTGCAAGATTCCTATCGGGCAAAAGGTTTAAGTAAGCGAGTAACTCCGGTTCGGACTCGCTTTGCGATTACAGCTGGCTCAGCTGCCGACACACGAGCACGGCTTCGGGTGCTACCTGCGTGGGTGGCGTGCGCGGATCGGGCTTGTCGCTGCTGCCGGGCTTGAGTACTGCCGCTTGCAGGAGCGCTTGCGGGCGTACGGGTGTATCCGCGGGCAGGAACGCTCGTGCTGCCTCCATGAACAGCGCTGTACCCAGCGGTCGAAGGCCAGCATCACCGTACACCGGCGCCAGGCGTTGGTTGAACGCCTCCGTGATGGCTGCGCCAAATTCCGCCAGCCGACGCACAGCGCGCGAGGGGTTGTCGTCGGCTTCTCTTAAAAAGTGTGCCAGCGCTATACCGGCGTCGCAGGCCTTTTCGATGATGGTCGCCTCGGTGAAGAAAAGGCTATCGAACCCACTCAGCTTTTCTTTGAGCAGGTTGAGCAAGTCGTCGGTGAACGCCTCTATGCGCGCCGGGCCATACATCCGGCGGGTAGCCGCAGGCACATCGGGCAGGCGTTGGAGCAGGTCGTGGGTTTCCTGTAGGCGCAGCTTCAGGCGGCTTTGTGTGCTGGGGTGCAGCAGCAGGGCACGACGCTGGTCGGTGTCGGGCCAGTTCCAGTACAGGCCGTCGTCGGTCAGCACGAGGCGGTTGCCCTCGCGGCGAAAGCCTGTGGAAGGTATCATAGCAGAGTAGGCCACCAGTGCCGGTGCGGCCTTTTCGCCGTATTTGCGCGCATCCTGGAAGTAAAAAAACGGTATCAGCTCGCGCATGCGGCGTTGGAGATAGCGCGACATGCGCGTGTACTCGGGTGCTTTCGGGTTGAGCGGAGCGCGCAGCCAGGCCGAGGCGACCCGGGCGGGCAGTGTTACATCTAAGCGCAGCAGCGTATCGCCCAGCAGACCCGCGCCGTTAGGGTGCAGGTGCTCAGCGTCGCGTTCGAGGGCCTCTATCCAGGCCTCGAGGAACGCATCGGCATCCTGGCCCAGGGTTTCGCTCAGGTATTGCTGAGCATAGGGCTTCACCTGGTACTTCAGCTCGACAGCATGCAGTGCCGGGCGCAGTTGCCGGAACGAGTAGGCATACGTCAGCGCCTGCTCGTCGTAAACGCGCACGCGATTGGCCGCCGCGCGGAAGTATGCGCCTATAGTCAGTGCGCTCATTTGCGTGCGATTACTCACCGCCGTATCGGTCGCCTTCAGGTCATATACGAAAATACGCCCGTCGGCTTCGTCTATGGCATTGGCTTTGGCTAAGCTTTCGTTCAGATAGACACCGCTACCTTGCCCGAATGGCAGCTGCACCGAAATGCTGCTTTGCGTCCGTATGCCGTGCGTGAGCGTGCCCTCGTGCAGCGTTACGCCCGCCTTTGGTGCGGTGATGAGCGCATCGAAGCGACCCAGCAGCGCCTGGCGGAGCCACTTGCCAGCCCGGGCTCCGTCCACGGTGATGTCGAGCAGCGCCGCATGACTGACGCTTTTCTGGAAGGCGGCGCTCAGACCATATCCGTAGTGTCGCTGAAGGGCTTGCAGAGCTTTTTCATAGAAAACCTCTTTTTGTGCCAGCAGGCGGTGTACCGTCTCACGCACCTGCCGGACGTGTGGTTTGCGGAACGCCTTTTCATCTAAAAAACGGGCCATCTTAAGGCGCAGCCACTCGTCTATGGCTTCAAATTCAAGGTCATCGGCCCATTTTTCGGCTTCTTCGATGCGCAGGCGTTTGTTCAGCTGGTTTTGCAGTCGTACCAGTATATCCGTAAAGGCGCTGCCGTCGAGAATGGCCGCCGCCTTGTTGGCGCCTTCGCGTACCTTCTGAAAAACGCCCCGGTCGCTTAGCAGCGTCAGCACGTTCTCCTCGGGCAGCAGCGCCAATAGAAATTGGCCGCCCAGCGTCTGGAAGAGGTCCACTTTCTCGATTTGTGCGCGCAAGAACGCCTGGGCTTTCTCTATGCTGGCCTGGCGCAGTTCTTCGTTGAAGGCCCGGATTTTCGTCAGATTAGCCTTTTTTTCGGCCTGTTTCCACAGGAAGCTGGCCACGTCGTGATCGAGCGCATTCCAGCGGTCGAGCCAGGTTTTGAGGGTCTGTTTGGCGTCGTCAAAGGCATTCTTTGGGTCTACTTTGGTGGTGTCCTTAAGGAATTTCTGGAAGTACTGGCTGCTCAGTCCGGCCAGCATACCGGGCAGGTCGGCGTCGGGTGCGATCCAGTGTTCGACGTCTTCGAGGTCTTTAAGCACCTGCATGCCCTGCGCGCCGAAGGTCGCGCGCACAAAGTCCGTCAGATCGGGCGGCAGGAGGCGGCTCAAGTCGGCGCGGATGCCGGCGCGCACGTCAGCGCTGGTGCTCCATGCGCGCTGGCGCTGTTTGAATAGCCGGATACGTAGCCGGCGGTCTTTAGGGTCGCTGCCCTCGCGGCTGATGACTATGGCAAAGCGCCCCGACGCCTGCACGCCCACGCCTGCTGTGGCGCCCACCTGAAGGTGCAGCCCGACATCACCCGAAAGGCCCTGCGCCTGCGTCTCACGCACCCAGCTGTACCGAAAACCGTACTGCGCCTGCAGCCCGGCGGCCATGCTGCTGTCCACTTCGGCAATGAGCCATGTGCCCGGCTCGAGGTCATCCGCCGAAGTGATTTGCGCCGGCAACAGCCAGCTTTGTGTGGCCTCGAAAACGGCCTCGGCCGCGCCCTTATCTTTGGGCAAGCGCCGCACGATGGCAAACAGCCCTTCACTGCGACCTTCCGCACTGGCTGACGCCGACACCGCCCCACCAAAAAGCGCGTTGCCTTTGCCGCGCGCATCAAGGGCATACGCCCAGCGCACCAGCAAATAGTTGCTCCCGGGGTCGGCCTGCAGCTGCAAACCGGGGCTGATGTCGTCTTCCAAACCCAAATCACGCACTAAAGGCACTGGGTCGGGATATACCGCCATGCCCGACGCTACACGGCCCTGCGCCTGGAAACTCACCACCCCTTGGCTGTTAGCAAACTGAATACCCTCACCTCCCGCCGAGGCTTGTGCTGCCACCTCACTGAGCCGAATGATGCGCTGCGGAAAGGGCTGGTTCTGCAACAGGGCAAACAACACATCCGGAGCGTTATTCACAACATAGCGCACCGAAGCGCTCGAACGCTCGCCCAGAAACTTGCGCGGCCTGACCAACGGTACTTCGATACCATTAGAGGTTTGAATGACTTGCGGCATAAGCAGAAGGTTTTTTTT
>FQKF010015932.1_pt1 | contig 23973 bp, 20 predicted proteins | sample 1504521 | NCBI WGS metagenome assembly FQKF01 (sample SAMEA4475357, study PRJEB15587) | soil metagenome | biome: Soil; feature: Field | place: India | collected 2015-03-11 | depth 0 m
AAAAAAAACCGGAAGCAGCGCAGCAGGCCGCTTCCGGTTTATCCGATAGAACAAGGGTATTTCTCTTCTCCGATACATTTCGAAGTGCAAAGGTAGCACCCTTGCCTCGGAAAAAAGCAATAGAGCACACATACGAGGATTAGAAAAAATCCAGCACTCCGCTGGCAAGATTATGAGCAGGCGGCCTCAGGGGAGCTTTACCGCCTCGACGTGCTGGTTCTGTGCCCGACCGCTTTCTTTACGGTTGTCGGCAACAGGTACTTCGGAGCCAAAACCGCGGTATTGCAGATGATTGGCAGCAAGACCCTGCTGCACCACCCAATTGTAAACCGTGCGGGCACGGCGCTCCGATGAGGCCTTATTGTAAGCCGCATCGCCTACGTTACCTGTGTGGCTGTCAATGCTGATGCGCAGCGAAAGGTTTTGCCTAAGCAAGTCCACTATGGCCTGCACCCACGTCATAGACTCGGGCTTCACTTGGCCAAGTTCTGTGTTGAAGAAAATGTTCAGACTATATTATCCGTCAGATTATAGGTATTTCAGGATGTTGTCGGCCTTGGTCTCCTCTGCCATGGCCTCTGTGTAGTTGTTTCGAGTAGTCGTAGCCGTCCATCTTGTAAATTTTTCATTAAAAAAGGAGGTTTTGCCCAATAAAAGGCTGAGCGCTTTCCTCGCATCACGTCATCCTAAAGGTCTGCTGCGTTTGAGACTACTTGACGAATAAAGCGCCCTTCAGTTGGCGGACTTGTTGCGTCTTTTCCTCTAACCAGACCTCCTGTACAAAAAGGCGATAAGCGCGCTGCCCTACATTCCAGTTCAGTGTGCTCAGGCTATCGGGCATCAGCCCTTCGCGTTTCAGGCCTTCGGTTTCCCACTGCCGCAGGCGCGGCCCAAATTCGAGGGTATCCGCGACGGCTCGGGGGCTACTGAGGCGAACCACCAGCGCCTTGCCCGAAGGCGACAGGAAAACGGCTGAGGACGCATTCGAACTCAGGGGCGACCACGCCATCAAATTCAGCCCGTAAAAAGTGCGGAAGCCGGCGATATCTACCGGCTGTGAGGCCCGCTCGGAGGCTTCGGTGCTCAGGTACAGCGCCTCATTGCTGTGCCGGCGTTCCAGGCGCAGCTGCTCGAGCACCCTTTGGGCACGCTCATAGGGCACCAGCGAGTCTGGCGCAAGGGTCGCCATCGGCACCGAAAACCATCCGCCTATGCGGTCCAAAGCCCCCTGTTCGCTCAGGAAATATACAATGGAGCGCACGCGCTCGCTATCTTCGTCAGGTAGCGCTGGAAAGTCTTTTTTGAGCAGTCCGCTGCTCTCAAACGCCTGGTTTTTTGCAAAAATTTCTTTCAAAATACTCACTTGACTGCGCTGCGACACATCGAAAGCATTGAAAGGCCCTACCATGGCCGGCACCAAAAACAGCGCCAGCGACACAGGAATAAAACGAATATCGTCCGTCTTTGACCACAAAAAATACACGCACACCACCAGCAACCACACGCCCGTGTGCGCCACAAAATAGCGCTCCGGCGTAACGCCGTAATCCGAAATGCGCCGGCTAATGGCCACAAACAACAGCACAATCATCGGTGCCAGCACCCACCAGAAAAACCGTTGATACAACAACACCCACCGACTCACCGGATACTCGGGCAAACGATAGTTGATGAGATACGTGAAAATGCCCGCTAACGAAAAACCCAACACCAACGACGACACCCAGCCGCGAGGCAACACCCACTCCAGTAGAATTTTAGCCGAGTAGGCATAGAGGATAAGAAAATATAACCCGACAATCGGTACAAAAACGTACTGACACAGGTTTTTGAGAATGACAGGGTAGCCCACCTCATCGTCATCGAATGTCATGCGCCCGGGAAAGTGATAGAGGAAAAACGTCGTCTGGAACATGCCGGCCATTAGTGCAAACAGATAGCCGTAAACCCTTGAATTCCAGTGCAGGTCGAACAACGCATTGACCGCAGCAATGGCCAACGCCAGCCCAGTGAAAATGATGGCGGCATAAACGGCGCCCACAGCAAAGTGTGTCAGCAAGCGCTTGTTGTATTCCCAAAAATGGGCCACTGCGCTGCGGCGTCCCGAGAAGGGCGATACGGCCACCCACAGATGCGCTATGACCAGCACAACGAAATAGCGCGGTATTTGTACGCCCTCCCAGTTGAGTTGCTCCGGGTGTAGCAAAAAGTAGGCCGTCAAAGCCGACAGGATACCCAGACTTTGGAAGGCATAATGTTTCCACCCCTCCCACCCTGCTCGTTCGGCCAACGCCGCCAGGCCAATACTTATCGGAATGCCTAACAGGAACGCCATCAACAACCGAATAATATCCGTGTTTTCCGACTCAGCAGCTATGAGCTGAATAAGGGCACCCGTAAACCCCGCAGCGCACAGCATAGCCGCCGGAAAACGCACACACGCCTCGGCAAAAGCGCGAAGCCACAGGGAAATCGAAAACGAAGGAAGCTGCGGAGAGAAACGCATAGACGTTACTTTTGCCAGCACAAAAGGCCGCTTTTAAAGGGTAAAAAGGTCAAATAAGAACAACATAAAGCTCCAAAGAACTGCTCAAAGGTCTTATTTCACATGAAATCCTACATTCTGTTTCCATTTTTTCTTTTCCTGAACCTGGCCTGGCTACCTGCCCAGAAGGCCATATCGTCCGCGTTCCCTGCCGATTGGACGGGCACGTGGTCAGGTAAGCTCCAAATTTATGGCCCAAAAGGTCTGGCCGACTCTGTACAAATGCACATAGAGATTTATCCCATAGACACCTCCAAAGAAGGCCGTTACGCTTTTGGCATCGTCTATGGCTCGAAAGAGGAGGACTGGCGACCATACGAGCTGGTGCCCGTAGCACCCGAGCGCGGGCTATGGAAAGTGGACGAAAAAAACAGCATCATCATCGAAGGCTTTTTCTACGGGCCTAAATTCGTCAGCCATTTCACAGTCATGAATAACCGACTGATGTGTACCTATGAAAAGCAGAACGCCGAAACCCTGCTCTTTGAAGTCTATTCCGGCCCCGACAAGCCCATCAGCACCACAGGCAATGCCGAGCATGCAGGAGAAAAAATTCCGGAGGTGAACACCTACCCGCTGGGCGTATTCCAGCGGGCTGTTCTGAAAAAGCAACTGTAACGCGACTTATCCATGGACTCACTGACGCAAATCGTGCTGGGAGCCGCCTGCGGCGAGGTGGTAGCGGGCCGGCGTTTGGGCAATCGCGCCATGCTTTGGGGCGCTTTAGGCGGCACTATTCCCGACTTAGACGTGATGGCAGAGCTCTTCACCGATCGCCTGACGGCCATGAGTTTCCATCGCGGTTTTATGCACTCGATGCTCTTTGCAGCCGTAACGCCATGGGTATTTGCCTGGTTGGCACAGATTTTCTATAGCCAGCGCATTCACCAGCTGCGTGGCTACAAGCTCATAGCCGGACTTATCTGGGTGCTGTTTTTCTTAGTGGCGGCTGCCGGCATCAACTACGTACCGGTGGTGCTGTTTGGGCACATCAGCTGGTACATCTTCATCCCCACCCTTATCCTGGGCTTCTGGTTCGCGCTGTGGCTGTGGCGCGACTACTGGATGCGCGACCTCAGCCCTGTACAGGCTCCCTACCTGACGTGGGTGGCGCTGTTCTTCTGGAGCATCGTGACCCACCCTCTTTTGGACTGCTTTACCAACTTTGGCACTCAAATCTGGCAGCCCTTCTCTGACCTGCGCGTGCAGTGGAACACAGTATCAGTGGTGGACCCGCTATACACCGTGCCCTTTGCCCTCTGCCTGTTGCTGGCCGCTCGATTGGAGCGCACGCAACCGCTGCGCTTATACCTGGCTTGGGCCGGCATCTTGTGGAGCTGCGGCTATCTGGCCTACACCTACTTCAATAAGCAACATGTCGGGCGCCTCTTTGAGCAGGCGCTGGCTCAACGCCAGATAACCTATCAGCGCTACATGACCAACCCGACGATTTTTAACAATATTGTCTGGTATGGCGTGGCCGAAACCGATAGCGCCTATTACTACGGCCTTGTCGGCCTCCGCGACTGCCAGCCAGCCTTCGACCGCCTTACCGCCATTCCTAAAAACCACCACCTGCTCGACCATATCCCCCCCAATGAACGCGCCGTTCGCTTCCTGCGCTGGTTCTCCGACGGCTATTACGATGTGCTGCCCTATGGGAAAAGCGGCGACACCCTCCAGGTCAACGACCTGCGCTTCGGACTCCAGGCGGATACCCTCGTCAACCGAAACTACATCTTTCCCTTTCTGCTCTTTCGGAAGCCCGACGGCCATTTTGACATCTATCAGCGCAACCGATCGCCACAAGACCCCGAAGAAGTCCGACAATTTCTGGGCAATCTGTGGCGGCGTATCGAAGGGAAGCCCTGCCCGGTAAAGTGAAAAGGGCAATGCCAAACTCCACCCAAAACCGGTTTCTCAAAAAAGCCCGCCGTTTCTCCTGAAAACCTCCCCCATTTATGGCATCGCTTTTGCCGACGGTCGGCGTATGTCTTAGAGAACGCTAACCAAAACGTATGTCATTATGAGAAAAGCCTTTTTCCGACCCCTCCTCTCATTCGGTGTGTTCATGCTGGCTTCCGTAGTGTGGCAAGGTTGCGGCGACGGCACAACCCGCTTGCGCAACGACGCTACTACGCAATCGGCAGAAGCTGCCCTCCGCTGGAATGAGTTGTTTCTGGAATTGGAGCGCTACGCACCCAACTATCGTCCCTGCCCGGCAGCGCGCGCACTGGCCTACCTGGGGCTGGCTGCTTACGAAGCGTGCATCGCAGGTATGCCCGGCCACAACTCTATTGCCGAGCGAGCACTGGGGCTTGCGCTTCCGAATGCCAACAGAAACGATGAGTACTACTGGCCTGAAGTTGTCAATGCCGCCTACGGTTATCTGATGCCGCGGTTCTTCGACCACATCGCCACAGCCGACCGGCAAAAAATAACAGCGCTCGAAGTCCAGCTGGACCAAAAACTTTTTGAAGAAACGAGCGAAAACGTCTTCATCCGTTCGCGCCAACACGGGCGCGATGTGGCCCAGCGCATCTGGGAATGGGCGCAAAGCGATGCCGTGGGCCACAACGCCCACAAAGACCCCTTTCGCGGCTACAACTGGCAGGCGCGCAACACCAAACCTTACGACTGGGAACCCCTCCAGCCAGGCCCGGGCAATGGCCTGTTTCCGTACTGGGGCAATGCGCGCGCCTTTGCACTGCCTGGCGCTGCCTTGCTCTGCCGCCCTCCACTGCCGTATAGCGAAGCGCCCAACTCACCACTTTATACTCAGGCACTGGGTGTGTACGTCCAAAACACGCCGCAGCTGTCTGCCGAGTCGCGCTGGATAGCCGAGTTCTGGTCCGACGATCTGCTCAACCTGACCTTCAGCACACCCTCGCGCTGGATAGCTATTGCAAATCAGGTCATCCAAAAGGAGTCTGCTTCATTGGCCGCCGCCTTAGAAGCATATGCCAAAGTAGGTCTGGCCCTCAACGATGCCTCTGTAGGCTGCTGGCACTCTAAGTACCACTACAACATCGAGCGCCCACAAGCCTACATCCGGCGCATAATTGACTCCAACTGGAAAACCAACCTAAACAACCCGCTTACTGGAGACCGCAGTATCACACCCTCATTCCCGGCATACCCGTCAGACCACTCCACTTTCGGCGCCGCCGCCGCTGAAGCCTTAGCCAGCGTCTTTGGCTACGCATACCCAATGACCGACCGCTGCCACGAAGGCCGCACCGAATTCGTCGGTACCCCGCGCACGTTCGACAGCTTTTATGAAATGGCTCAGGAAAACGCCTGGTCACGCGTACTGCTGGGCGTCCACTTCCGCATGGACTGCGACGAAGGCGTCCGATACGGCACTCTCGTGGGCCGATACGTCAATCAGTTGCCCTGGCGGCGGTAACAAAATACTCGAAACATTACATCAAGCCTCGCAAAAGACGCATCCTTTGCGAGGCTTCTTTGTTCCTATCGCACCTGCACACCAAAACAGCATTACACGCATGGCTTCTTTCAAACGCACTGCTTCCGCCGTCTGGCACGGCAACGGCCCCGACGGCTCGGGCGCCCTCAGCGGCCCGTCGGGCGTCCTTCAGGACACCCCCTATTCGGCCAAATTGCGCTTCCAAAACGAAGACGGACGCGCCGGCACCAACCCCGAAGAACTCATCGCCGCCGCTCACGCCGGATGCTACGCCATGGCGCTCAGCTTCGCCCTCACCAACGCCGGCTTCATGCCCGAAACCCTGCGCTGCTTGGCCACCATTTCCATGGAAAAAAACGACGCCGGCTGGACATTCGCCCACATCACCCTGTATCTGGAAGCCAAAATACCGGGCATTTCAGAGGAAAAGTTTCAGGAATTAGCCAACGCTGCCAAAAATGGATGCCCCGTCAGCCGCGCCCTGAGCGCCGTACCCGTCTCTTTGGAGGCACGGCTGGTCTAAGGGCCAAACAGGCGCAGCGCATTTTGCGTGGTAACCTGTGCCACCGCTTCCACCGATGTGCCTCGCACCTGCGCCAGCGTTTCGGCCACGGCGACGATGAATGCGCTCTCGTTGCGCCGGCCCTTGTAGGGCGTAGGCGTCAGGTAGGGCGCATCTGTTTCTAAAACGATGTGTTCCAAAGAAATCTGCCTAACCACCTCTCGAATGGGTGAATTGCTTCGCGTAAGTACACCTCCGATGCCCAGCAGGAAACCCAGGTCAATCATCTCCAAGGCCTCATCAAGCGTCCCCTCAAAGCAGTGAAAGATGCCGCGCAGGCGACCGTCCTGATGCTGACGCACCGTATCCATGGCCTCACGATTGGCACTTCGGCTGTGGATAATGAGCGGACGCCTCAGCTCTCTGGCCCATACGCAATGCTGGGCGAAAGACTCCCGCTGGATGTCCAGCGTACTGTTGTCCCAGTATAGGTCAATGCCCGTCTCGCCAATGCCGGCCCAAGAGCGTTGTGCAAACCAGCGCTCCACTGTTTTCAGCTCCGCGCGATACGTATCGGGCTGGACGTGGGTCGGATGCAGGCCCATCATCGCGAAGCAATGCTGGGGAAAGGCAGCCTCCAGATCAAGCATGGGCTGAATGGAGGTGGCGTCAATGTTGGGCAGATACATGCGCTCTACGCCGGCTGCCAAGGCGCGCTGCACCATTTCGGGGCGGTCGTGATCGAATTTGCTGGAGTACAGATGGGCGTGGGTGTCAATGAGTGTTGGAGGCATGGCGGTTAGCGAAGGCTTGGGATGGGCCTGTTTTGTTGGGCCAAACAAGTTTGGCGGGTACGGAGGCCAAACAAGTTTGATCGTTACAGGGCGCCGGCGGCGGTGCGGTAGAGGACAGTGGCCACCACGTGGCCCACCATACCCAATACATTGCGGTCAATGACGGCTAAGTTGTCGTTGTGTGTGTGGTGGTGCGCCCCGAAGGCAGCGGGTGGCGGGTTGGGAATGCTGATGATGTTGACCATAGGGATGCGCAGCCCGCGCATGACAAAGACGTGGTCATCGGTGATAAAGCCGCCGGGCCTATCTACGAAGAAGCCGCCGTAACCAAGTTCCTGCGCGATAGACCAGATGCGGTTTTGTATCGCCGGGGCATTTTGGGCCGAATAGCCTTCGCGCGGGAAGAGGGCGCCGCGCGCACCAACCATGTCGAGCAGGACGCCGAACTGGGCCGTGTATCCTGGTCGGTGTGGTGTGCGCGCCCAGTGCTGCGAGCCCAAACACCAGGTGAGTGTCTTCTGGTCGTTAGATGCCTGCATCATGACGGACTGGCCCGACTCTGAGCGGTCATCGCCCAGGTCTTCGGCGTCGAAGAGCACAAAGTCCACACCGATGCCCTCAACGGGGTGCTGCTGGAGCATACGGGCCAATTCGAGCAGGACGGCCACACCGCTACCGCCGTCGTCGGCGCCAAGGATGGCCTTTTCGGTGTCTTTGGTGTCTTTGTCGGCGATGTGACGCGAGTCCCAGTGAGCACACAGAAGCACCCGATTGGGCCGCTCCGGATGGTATTGGGCAATGATGTTGACGGCGTCGCGCGGGCCGAAGTAGGTCTTGGCTACAAACGGCTGCTCGATGACGTCCAAGCCGAAGCGCCTGAACTCGCCCACCAGCCAGGCCGCGCACTTCTTATGTGGCGGCGTACCCGGTACCCGCGGGCCAAAAGACACCTGCTTTTCCACAAAAGCAAACGCCGAGTCGGCACTGAAGGGCGGCACCTGAACCTGCACGCGCGGTACTGTTGAAGGCTCCGATGCAGCGGGCTTATGGAGGGTGCTATCGGGAAAAAAGCGCATCAAATACGGGATAACAAAAGCGGCCAGCAGTAAAAGCACGAGCCAGAGCCGCTTATTTCGGAGAAACGAAGCAAGAGCCATGTTGTAGGAAAATCGAGTGAAACAGGTGATGCGGGTAAGGAGCCTAGATGCGCGTCCAGGTGGCGCCCTCTTTGGCGTCTTTAACGGCAATGCCTAACGCGGCCAGCGCATCCCGAATTTTATCGCTCGTGGCCCAGTCCTTTTGGGCGCGGGCATTGGCACGGATGTCCAGGATGAGCGCCATCAAGCCCTCGATGAGGTCGCTGCCGTTGGCAGACTCGGTCTCATCTTTGAGGCCAAAAATGTCGAAGAGGAAGGCCCGGAACGTCACCTTCAGGCGTTCGATGACCCATGGGGATACGTCGTTGAGCGGGATTTGCTCGTTAGCAATTTTGTGCACGTAGCTGCTCAGTTCGTTCAGATGAGCCAGTGCTATGGCGGTGTTGAAGTCATCGTCCATGCCCTCATAGGCCTCTTCAATATGGCGCAAAATGGCGCGGTCGTGGTCGCTTTCTGAGCCATCATAGACTGTCGTATCGGCGGGCAATTGCTGCAGGATTTTATTGACCTCCATCATTTTGCGGTAGGCCTTTTCAGCGGCCAGCAGCCCCTCGTTGGTCATATCGAGCACACTGGCGTAGTGGGCCTGCAGGAAGTAGTAGCGGAGCACCATAGGCGAATAGGCCTTGCTCAGCAGCAGGCTATCGCCGGAGAAGAGCTGTTCGGGTGTGATGTAGTTGCCTTCCGACTTGCTCATCTTGGCCCCATTGAGCTGCAGCATGTTGGTGTGTATCCAATAGCGGGCAGGAGCGCAGCCACAGGCACCATGGTTTTGGGCCACTTCGTTTTCGTGGTGCGGAAACTTGAGGTCGCCGCCGCCGCCGTGGATGTCGAAGGTCTGGCCTAAGTATTTGGTGCTCATAGCTGAGCACTCTAAGTGCCAGCCCGGGAAGCCCACTGACCATGGGCTTCTCCACACCATTAGGTCGCCCGGGCGCGCTTTCATCCACAGAGCAAAATCGGCCGGATGGTCTTTCTCGTCCTGACTTTTGAGATTGCTGCGGCTTTCGGCCATCAGTTCGTCGAGCACGCGGCCCGACAGGCGCCCGTAAACGCCCGGGGTTTCCTGGGCAAATTTGCGCGTGTTGAAGTACACCGAACCATTGCGCTCGTAGGCATAGCCGCGCTCCAGGATGCGCTGCACCATCTCAATCTGCTCCAAAATGTGTCCCGTGGCGCGCGGCTCAATGCTGGGCGGCAGGTTGTTGAGTGTGCGCATCATGTCGTGGAAGTCCAGTGTGTACTTCTGTGCTACTTCCATCGGCTCAATCTTGTTGATACGCGCGCCTTGGGCCATGCGGTCTTCGCCGTCGTCAGTCAGGTGCCCTACGTCAGTAATGTTGCGCACGTAGCGAACGCGATAGCCTAAGTGGAGCAAATAGCGGTAAATGATGTCGAAACTGGTGAAAGTGCGACAATTGCCCAAATGCACATTGTTGTATACCGTCGGCCCGCATACGTACATGCCGACAAAGCCTTCGTGCAATGGCGTAAAAACCTCCTTCTTCCCACTGAGGGTGTTGCCAATCTTAAGGGTGCGTTTGGTCGTATTCATGCGGCAAAGGTACACGCACTGGAAAGTCTAAAGAGAAAAACGCTGGCGCATATTCCGCAACGCGCAACATTTGGCGCGTCAGCCCTAGCGAGCGCCCGACCCGGAAAGGCAACGCCGGCTCACTTGTTTGGGTGAAAACCGTTGGCTCAAACGACCCATCCATATTTATACCTGCCGGCAGCTACGAGGTGAGCGCGGAAAGGGTAAGTAATAGTGTAACTGACGTTACGCAGGGTTGAGCCGACTTGTCCCGGTGAAAGCCTTCTTTGTAGCCTCTGGAGTCTTCTTTTTCAACCGAAGAGGGCCACAGGGGTGTTTCTCTCAGCGTTCCGTTGCGGCCCTCTGCGTTTTTTTAACGCTTGCTTCGCATCCGCTCCGCGCAAAGGCGGTTTTTTAAGTGCAATTACCCTGGTATGCAATATCGCGTGCTTCATACTTACCCCTCGTGGCTGCCTTACCTTTGCCTTCCAAACTACTCAACCCATGCGCCTAAGCCTTTTCTGGTGGACTACTGCCCTCGTTCTGTTAACGCACTGCCGCCCTGTCCAGCGCGCCAGTGCACCCAACCCGGGCGAGCAGTACCGCGCGCTGCCGGCAGAAGCGCCTGCTGTTTCGGCCATCACCATACCCGTTACCCTTTCGGTGCGCGACCTGTTGCAGACCCTCAACCAGCGCGTACAGGGATTGCTGTATGAAGATAACTCCTTCACCGATAACGGCAACGACGGCCTCATGCTCCGCCTGTGGCGCACGCGCCCGTTCGAGGTGAACGTATCGAGCCAGGCTATCCGCTATCGCGTGCCGCTAAAAATCTGGGCCAAACAGCAAATCCTTTTCGGCGCCGCCGAGGCCGAAGGCGAGCTACAGCTAGGACTAAAGACCGCCTTCAGCATCCAGCCCGACTGGTCACTGCGCACGCAGACAACGGTAGAGTTTTACGAATGGCTCTCGGCTCCCATGCTCAAGACGGCACTGGGTGATGTGAACATTCAGCCGCTGGCCAACCTGATGCTCGCTCAAAGCCGCACAACACTCACCCAGGCGCTCGACCACTTCATCAGCCAGCAACTCAGTCTGCGGCCTTACGCCCAAATGGCCTGGGATGCCTTACAAAAGCCCGCACTCTTAGACACCGCTCGGCAGCTGTGGGTCAAGACGACGCCCATCAGCATTGGCATGACGCCGCTCATAGCCATGGGCGACGAACTCAGGGCTACCCTCTCGGTCGAGTGCTATAACGAGGCCACGCTGGGCCAGCGCCCAACCTTCCGGCCCAACAGCGCCCTGCCCAATCTGCGCCTGCTAAGCGAAGCCCCCGAAGGCTTTCAGGTGCGCCTGACAACGGAGGTACCCTTCGCCGAAGCGGAGCGCATTGCCCGCAGCATGGTCGCGGGGCAGTCGTTTTCTTCGGGTAAAAAACAGGTAACAGTGCAAAACCTGCGCCTGTGGGGCAACAGCGACCGCCTAGTGGTGAATACAGCCCTGACAGGCACCTTCAACGGCGATATCTACCTTGTCGGTAAGCCTTTGGTCAATATGGCCAAAAACCGGATAGAAGTTGCCGATTTGGAATTTCACGTCGATACGCGCAATTTCCTGCATCGCACGGCTTCATGGCTGTTTTCCAGCACCTTCAAGCGCCGCATCGGTGAGGCGTTGGTCTTTCCGTTAGACGAAGACCTTCAGGCCCTGCGCACCTCAGCACAGCAGGCACTTCAGCAGTACGTCATCCAGCCTGGCGTGGTGCTGACGGGCACGGTGGATACAGTGGCGGTTGAGCGCACGCTCATTACGCCCTCCGGCATTCGAGCCGATGTGTACTCAAAAGGCCGGGTATGGCTCAATGTTCGTGGATTATGAAATCGGTATCTGCCACTGTTGTTCGTTTGATAGCCCTGGCGCTGTTGGCCCACATTGCTCTGTCGTGGCGGCTGTGGTACGCCGGAATGGAGCGCACATTTCCGCTATTGACGCTGTGGGGCGACGCGCATCTGCCCTCGGAATTGTGGGGCAGCGCGTCCATTGCCGTTCAGCGGATAAGTGAGGCCCTGCTGCTGGGCGTATGGGTGCTCACGCTGGTACTTAGCCTTGTGTGGCCCACCCATCGGCGACTGTTGCTGGGCAACGTGCTGGCGCTGTTAGCGCTTGTCGTTCAGGACCTTAACCGCCTGCAGCCGTGGACATATTTCTATTTGCTGGCGTGGGGCATTCTTTTTTTTGAGCGAAAAAATCCGGCGGCAACGCTGCGGCTGCTGGTGGCGGGCGTGTACGTGTGGGGCGGGTTGCACAAGACCACACCCTATTTTGCCGAAGACAACTTCCCGTGGTTTTGCGAGGCATTCGCCTGGACGAAGGGGCTGGGGCAGTACCCGGCACTGGGCTATGCGGTGGCTGCTGGAGAGGCCCTGCTGGGCGTAGGGCTGATGTGGGAGCGCTCACGGCCGTTCGTTCGGTATGTGGCGGTGGGGTTTCATGCGTTCATCATACTGGCGCTAAGCCCGTTGGGCCTGGGTTGGAATGCGGTGGTGCTGCCGTGGAATGTAGCAATGGCGGGGATGGTGTGGGTACTGGGGGCACCGAGCCAGACGGGCAGGGCGGGTATCTGGCCAAGTAAGCTGGGCGGCTACGGTGGCAGCTCGCTCCGATGGGTACGGAGCTACACGCACCTGGTCATTGCGTGGCTGGTTTGGTTGTTGCCAGCATTTAACCTTGTGGGGTGGTGGCCAGAGGCGTTCTCGTGGAAAATGTACTCGAATACACAGCCGGAGGCCGGATTCTACGTCTGGCCGGAGGCATCGCTCCCCTCTTCGTGGCGCTCCATCTGGGAGCAGTACGCTCAGGAGGAGACTGGGAGGCTGCTCTTCGATGACTGGGCCATGGCCGAACTGCATGTGCCCATGTTCAATCACCGGCATACTCAGCGGCAGCTGGCGCTGTACCTCTGCGAGAGTATCGGAGGCGCCTGCGAGGCCAGCCTGTGGCGCTTAGAGGTAAAACCCTGGAACCGCAACGGCGAGCACTGGGAAGAGACGCCCTGCTCCTCTTTGGATGTGGAATGACGCAACGCAAAAAAGATAGCCTGCTGTGGCAAGTCTCTTTTGAAGACGGCCCGGTATCGTATCTGTTCGGCACGATGCACGTGCGCGACTCGCGCGCCTTTGCGTGGTTTGATTTGGCCTGCGCACACTTATCGCAATGCGAGGTATTTGCCGCAGAATTTGATTATTCGCAGGCCGCCCCTGAAGCCATAGCCGCTGCATGGGCGCTGCCCGAACGGACCACTTTAGAGCAGATGCTCTCCCGCCGCGCCTGGAAAAACTTGGCCTTTTACACCCAGAAAAACCTCGGCATTTCGGTAGAAGCTTTCCGGCATACCCACCCCATGCAGGTGCAAACAGCTCTGACCACTGGCCTCCTGCGTGAAGATATGTCGCAGTCGCTGGATGAAGCGCTCTGGGCATATGCTACCGCACAGGGCAAAACGATGACGGGATTGGAAACCTTTGCAGAACAAGTGGAAATCTTGCACCGTATTCCGCTTGAAGCCCATTTGAAAAGCCTGACACATTTTATCAAAAACTACCACTGCCAGCACGAGCGCCTGAAAAAGATGCTGCGCTGGTACCGGCAGGGCCACATCCGCCAGCTGTATCAGGCCGGCCGACGCGACGCCCGCTGGATGCGCCGCACCCTGCTGCTGGAGCGCAACGAGCGCTTGGCCCAGCGCTTCGCCGATATAGCACGCCACCAAAGCCTCTTTGCTGCCGTGGGCGCCGCTCATCTGGCCGGCGGCAAAGGCATGCTGCGCCTCATCAAGCGGCTGGGCTTCAGCGTCAAACCCATCCTGCAACATGTCCCGTGAAGTATTGCTCGAGCTGTTCTACTGGCCTCCGGTCTCGTGGCTGGCCCTGGCTCACCAGGCCAATGTGCTGTGGATCGAGGCCTGCGAACACTACCAGAAAGGCAGCTACCGCAACCGCTGCTTCATCGCCGGCCCCAATGGTGTGCAGCGCCTAAGCGTCCCGCTGCGCAAGGGCAAAAACCGCCAGGCGCCTATACGTAACGTCCGCATTGCCTACGACATACCCTGGCAACGCTCGCACTGGCGTACCATTCGGACGGCCTACGGAAGTGCACCCTTCTTCGAGCATTTCGCCGATGAAGTGGCCGTTTTTTTTGAAAAACGCTACGACTTCCTATTCGACCTCAATTTCGACATCGTGCTCTTTTTAACCCAAAAAATGAACTGCCGGGCAGAAATTCGACTCACGGAGCGCTATACAGCACCTTTGGAAAAAGAGGCCGCAAATGCCGTCTTCGACGCACGCGGGCGAGTGGCCTGGGGCCACCCACCGATTGTACGGTTAATGCATTATCCGCAGGTGTTTGAAGAGCGCTTTGGCTTCCAGTCCGACCTGTCGTCGTTGGATTTGTTGTTTTGCTACGGGCCTTACGCCCGCTGGGAATGAGCCCAAACAGTGTCAGGGCTTCACCACAATCAGCCGCTTAGTGCCGATAATCTCGCCTTTTTTGTTCGACAGGCTATAGAGGTAAGTACCCTTGTTGAAGTCGTCTAAATCTAAATGGATAACGCGCCGGCCCGACGCCTGGAAGGTTTCGCGCCAGACGACCTTGCCTACTAAGTTGAAGATTTTCAGCGTATACTCGTCGGAAGGCAGGTTGTTACACTCGAAGCGCACCTTGTCCACGGCCGGGTTGGGCAGGGCCTGTACGCTGGCTGTGCCGGGAGCGTCGTCGAGGATAGGCGTTACGGAAACGCTCAGCGGCAGGGTTTTATAGCGCACGGTTCGGATAGTGTCTTCAAAGAAGTCGGCGGTAACGGTCAGCAGTTCCTCTTTGTGGTCGTTGCTCAGGAAGCGATACACTATGAAGGAGTCCGCGCCTGTAAATCCGCCAAAGGGGGTGGCGCCCAGGAAGGCCGTGATGTCCACCCACAAGGGGAAAGGACCGGCGATGCGGGCTTCTACGGCATTACGCGTCTTCGTCATCCGTTTTTGGCGCAGCACGGGGTAGTACTCCTTGGCATTAGGAATTTTCAGCTGTCCCCAGGCGTCCACAGTGTCAGCGTTCTGGAAGCGCACGCGCAAGCGCACAGAGTCAAACTGGAGCGGTATGCCGGCAAAAATGGAGTCAAAGATGGGCGGCAAGTCGGAGACCGCAAAGGGTATGGTCAGGTTAGAGGTCTGGCTGTGGGTGTTCCGATAATTCAGCGGAGCGCGTCGCTCGACGAGGGCCGGGCTGTAACGCCCAATGGCAGTAGGTACAAACGGTATGGCCGCACCGCCCAGGAAGCCCATAAATTCAAACTGGGTGTTGGTTACATTATAGTAAGACTCTCCTCCTCCGAAGGTCTTGACCAACAGGTCGGCCCCTAGGAAAGAAGCCGCGCTGTTGCCTGCCGAAGGCGCCAAGTACGCTGTAACAGTGTTTTGGTTCGATTTCAGATAAGAATAATCCCACTGCTGGTTTTCGCCAGGCGGTGTGATGAGTTCCAGCATCGTGGCTGCATTGGCCAGCGTGGTGTAGCGCAACGTATCCCCGATGGTTGGGAAGTACGCATTGGTAATCGTGATTTGGGCGAAGGCCGATAGCCAGAGCGTGGAGAGTACAGCAAGTAGCATTCCTTTCATAAAAAATATAGTGGGTAAAAGGGTGGGTCTTAGCGAAAAGGCCTGAAATAACAGCCTCAAAGGTAAGATACCTCAACACGGTTTTGGGTTGCGCCGACAGATAAAAATAGTAAATATGCCGCCGGAAGGACAGCATTAGCGTTGCAATACGGTTTACAGTGCTTGAAGGGCAACCAGATTGCGGTAGATGCCGCTTTGCCGGATGAGGTCATCGTGTCTGCCGCGCTCGACGATTTGGCCCTGGTCGAGCACAAGAATTTCGTCGGCATGCTGCACTGTGCTTAGCCGGTGAGCGATGACCAGGGCCGTCCGATTTTGCAGCAGGCGGTTCAGGGCGGCCTGCACGATTTTTTCCGACTCGCTGTCCAAAGCGGAGGTGGCCTCGTCGAGGATGAGGATGGGCGGGTTTCGGAGCAGCGCGCGCGCGATGGTCAGGCGCTGGCGCTGGCCGCCGCTGAGTTTTGTGCCGCGTTCGCCGATGTTGGTGTCGTAGGCGTTGGGCAACGCCGTGATAAACTCGTGCGCATGGGCAGCCTTCGCCGCCGCCTCGATGTCGGCATCCGATACGCCCTCCAGCCCGAAGGCGATGTTGTTGCGCACCGTATCGTTGAACAGGATGGCTTCCTGGCTTACAATGCCCATCAGTGCCCGCAGGTCGCGGATGCGTAGCTGGCGAATATCCACGCCATCCAGCAGGATACAGCCCTCCGTAACATCATAGAAGCGCGGCAACAAGTCGGCCAACGTACTTTTGCCAGCCCCAGAGGCGCCTACCAGGGCAACAATCTTTCCCTTTGGAATGACTAGGTCAATCTCCTTCAGCGCATAGCCCTCCGCATTGAGGTACCGGAAGGAGACATTCTGAAATTCAATAGTCCGCTCAAAGTTCCGTACCGGCTGTGCGTCCTCGCGGTCTCGAATGGAGACCGGCTCGGCCAGCAATGCCTCTACTCGCTCCAATGCGCCCAGCCCTTTGCGGATGCTGTACGACGCCGCACTCAGGTGCTTGGCCGGCTCAATAATATTGTAGAAGGCGTACAGAAAGGTGATGAAGGTGGGCGCTGTCATCTCGCCCGAAAATACTTGCCGGGCACCAAACCACAGGATGATGGCTACTGCTACGATACCCAGAAACTCGGACAATGGCGAAGCTAAGTCGCGCCGCCGACTGATGCGGGTCAGCAGGGCCGCATAGCGCGCATTTTGGCGCTCGTAGCGCGCCTGCTGCCACTGCTGCGCGTTGAACCCTTTAATAATGCGCAGGCCGCTCAGCGTCTCCTCCAGTATGGCCGATACCAGGCCCAGATTGCTCTGCGCTTCTTTGGACTGCCGACGCAAGGCCAATCCCAAGCGCCCAATCACTAAGCCCGAAAACAACATGAGCAACAGGGCAAAGCCCAGCAACGTCGGCGACACATAAAGCATAAACGCCAGGCTGCCCAGGATGACAATCGGCTCTCGCGCTACCGACTCCACCACGCCGATGATGCTGCTGTCCACCTCCTGCACATCAGCCGAAGCCCGGCTCATCAAGTCACCTTTGCGCGCATCCGAAAAATAAGACAGCGGCAGTTCCAGTACTTTGGCTACCAATCGGTTGCGTAAGTCGCGCACCACGCCGTTGCGCACCGGCGCCAGAAAGTAAAGCGACAGATAGCGAAACAGGTTTTTGCCCAGAAACGTAAACACCAAAAGCCCGCACACCCACAGTAGCGCCCGCTCGCGCCCATGCGTACGCACCAGGTCTGCGAAGTAGCCACTGACAGCCTGCTCTACGGCCCGGAAGCCCGTCGCTTCCGAAAGGGCCTGCGGTGTCGGCGCCTTGCCGGGAGTATCAAAGAGGATTTGCAAAAACGGCTGGAGTACTGGAATACTAACAACCAGGAACAGCGACATGAGCAAATTGCTGAGCACGGCCAGCAACAGCAGGCGTTTGTATGGGCGAAAATAGCGCAGCAGGCGAAGCATGAAAGGGTCTGGGCGGCAATTCAAGCATTTTGAAGCCACAGGCGAAATTTCTCCGTGGCCATGGCGCGGTGGCTGATTTGGTTTTTAATAGTATCCCCCAATTCGGCAAAGGTCTGTTCGTAACCGTCGGGAATGAACACCGGGTCGTAGCCAAAGCCGCCCGTGCCGCGCTTTTCCGGAGCAATGCGGCCGTAGCATACGCCTTCAATCAGCGCTTCGCGTTCGCCAAAGATGCAGGCAATGACGGTTCGGAAGCGTGCGCGGCGGTTATCGTGCCCAGCTAAATTGCTTAGCAAGAGGACAATGTTAGCCTCCGAGTCTTTGGCCTCGCCGGCATAGCGGGCAGTATGCACGCCGGGTGCGCCTCCTAGCACATCCACTTCCAGGCCGGTGTCCTCCGAAAAACAGTCGTAGCCGTAGTGCTCTTTCACGTAGCGGGCCTTCAGCAGGGCATTGCCCTCCAACGTAGGCGCTGTTTCTTCGACTTCCTCCGTGCAGCCGATGTCGGGCAACGTCAGGATGCGGTACTGCGGTCCCAGAATTTGCGCGATTTCGCGCGCCTTGTGGGCATTTTGGGTAGCAAAGACCAGCGTGGTTGGCGATGTCGTCATTTTATAGCGGTTTGCTTCAGGCGGGCAAAAGTACACCGTTGCGCTGAAGTGGGCCGCGCCGTCTGCCAATGGAGCGGGGCAATTGTTCCGAGAGGGTACTTGCCCTGCTCACCGGAGCGCCATCGAAGGGCGCAGAAAACGTCCGCAACGGCCAGAGAAGGCATCTGGAATTTGGGCTGCTGAATACGCCGACAGCACTGGTGCTTCCATCCGTTGTTCGTTCATCAGGGCGTGTTGGCCGAAATGTCGCTGCTGATTATCCAACCTTGTAGCGGGTATGCGAGCAAAAACGCCGTATTTAGCGCCCGAAACGAATTCCTTACCTTTTGTACGATTTTACATGGCTGACAACACTACATTCCGCACCGCCCTACTTATCACCGCAGTGGTGGTGGCGCTCGTCATTGCGGCGGGTTACCTTTTTTTCCCAAAACTTATTCAAGAGTTTGTGCAATGGCTCGTAGGGCTTTTAGTGGTGGTACTGGGCTTGTTTTTTAGAAAGAAAAAATGACTGCATCGCTCTTTCCCTTCAAATTGCTTGCGCTCGTATGCTAATTTCCATTGAACACCTCAATAAGACCTACATCATGGGGGCTGAAAAGATCGAGGCTCTCAAAGACGTGAGTCTGCAGATTGACCGCGGCGAATACGTAGCGCTCATGGGCCCTTCGGGCAGCGGCAAGTCCACGCTGATGAACCTCATCGGTTGCTTAGACTCGCCCACACGCGGCAAATATTGGCTCAGCGGCATCGAGGTAAGCACCATGAGCGACAGTGAGCTGGCCGAAGTGCGCAATAAGCAAATCGGCTTTGTTTTTCAAACCTTCAATCTGCTGCCACGTCTGACGGCATTGGAAAACGTGGCACTTCCGCTGGTGTACGCCGGCTTGCCCAAGGAGGAACGTCTGAAAAAAGCCCGCGCCGCTCTGGAGGCAGTAGGCTTAGGCGATCGCATGCTGCACAAGCCCAACGAACTCTCCGGTGGCCAGCGCCAGCGTGTAGCCATCGCCCGTGCGCTGGTCAATGACCCGGCCATTATCCTGGCCGATGAGCCTACGGGCAACTTAGACACTAAAACTTCTCGAGAAATCATGGCGCTCTTTGAGCAACTCCACCGTGCCGGCAACACCATTGTGCTGGTTACGCACGAGGCCGACATCGCCCAGCACGCCTACCGCATTGTGCGCCTGCGCGATGGGCTGGTCGAGTCCGACGAACGTAATAAGCACGTGGCAACGCTAGGCTCTTGAGCCATTGGTGCCACCGACAGCGTTCTGGCCCATCCTTTGAAGATAATGGGAAACACACCTAACCGTTCTCTCGCCTAAAAGGATGCGCTCATGATCTCACGCCCTATCTCCTTCTGCACAGGCCTGTTGGCCTTCGGACTGATAGCCCCGGCGCTCGGCCAGACAGCTGACGGCTCGCCAGCCAGAACGCCAACACCGGAAAAATTCATCTTCTACTGGGGCACCGCACAAGCTGCGCTGACCCCCGACAACCAGTACCGCGCTGAGTGGACACTCCAGCCCGGAGAATTCCGGCAAATACTCTTGCAAGCACCCTATTTGTGGAACGGGCGCACTATGTCTGAGCGGATAAACTTTCGTCTCAATGGCCTACCTGTAATGGTCACGCGCGGCCAACAGGACTATGAAGCCGCAGCCATGGAAATTTACGAGTACTTTTCGGATAAAATGGCTCATGGGCAAATCATTGCTATTACCGACCTGGCGCTTACTCCCGAGCATGTGGGTACCATTGACATCCGCCTGGAAGAGCCACCGGCCGCCGCTTCCGATGGCGACAACATTGTCCCTGCGGAACGCTATCCCGTCTCCTGGCTCAACAAAAATCTGGTGGCAATGGTGCAATGGGGTCTGGAGCGCCACGAGGTTTTGGAACGCGACTTTTTTACACCGCGTGAGGCCTTGGAAATTCTACGCCAACAGCCCGTGGTCGAATGGCAGCCACACCTGTCACCGCAGCCCGTCTATGCCGACGTGCAAATCACCCAACTCGGGGGTGCCCAGCACGGCTCGCGCGTCCTGTTGAGCGACCCGGAAGCCTATCAGCAAATCCTGCACTACGCTGGGCAATACCGCTTTCTGCTGCGTCCGGGAGCGCTTCTCACCCTTAGCCTCTACTCCAGTCGCTACGAGCGCCTCTACGAACACATCTTGCGCTTAGTGGACGAGAATGACCCACGCTTAGCCCTGCGCCGCCACCGCGACGCCCACCGTGCACGCCTGCAGTGGGGGCCTTTGACACACGAATGGACAAATCTCTATCTTACCTCGGTGGAGAACAGCAAAGGCACGCGGCTCTCCGCAGACTTGCCCTACGTCGTACGCTTTATCTTCGCCCATGCCTCGCTGCCCGAACTCTCCACTACCCGCCCCATCCTGTGGATAGACGACACGCGCGTAACTGACCTGGCCTTCAGCCTGTCGGCCCAGGGAAACACCATACACGTCTCTCCCAACGAAGCCCTGCCTGCGCTGCCCCCACCCGACAACAGCGCACCTTACTCCGTGCGCCTCCACGACCTGCAAGCTGCCGGATACGACCTCTCCGGCCTAGTAGCAGCCGTAACGTTTATCCCCGTGCAGACGCCACGCCTGCCGCAAGCAACAGATGCGAAAACGCCCGCCGCGCTGACGCTCTACCTGCCCACCCTCACGCCCGAAGCAGTAGAGGTTACTTTTTACCTGCCGGAGGCCGCCACGCTAAGCATTGACGTAAAGGACAGTCAAGGAGCTATCACACACAACATCAACGGCTTCTACTCCGCCGGACGCCACAGCATATCGCTGCCGCGACGCCTCCTTCGCACATCAAGCCACTATATTATCGCACTGAAAACACCTTACGGCGAGGCGCGGCAGCCGTTGGAGATACCGTAAGTCGGCCTAATCCTCGTCGCTGGGACGGCTGCTGGTGCGGATGATGCTGCCCAAAAACACTGCATTCGCCAGCAGCCGGTCGGTACCGTACCAGAAGCCGCGAAAAGCAGGGTTAGCACAAAACCCGATGATACGCCCACTACCAGAAGGTTGCACCACTACAGCCGCCGCTCCGGAAACTAAAGCATGATGCTGCCGATGCAAATACCCGGCCATCAGGGGCTGAGCACTATAAATTACCGGGGTAGAATAGGCATTTGCCGGTGGCTGCACAAACACGTCGCCCGAAACAAACATCGGCATGAACAAGCGCCGATAGCCATAAACCAGCGGATGCGTCAGGTCTAATTCCGCCCGCAAGATAGCGCCCGGGAGGCTCAAGGCCCGCGCATCATCCTCCATGCTGGCGTACGGCCGCCGCGTGTTCTCCTCTACGCGGGGCGCAGGGCGTAAATCCCAGGAGGCGAGGCCGGCGTTTTTGGCCCAGCGAACAGCTGCCCCCTGCACAATGAGCGTGCCGCCACCCGAGACGAATTGCTTCACCTTGTCGGCCGACAAGCGGCTGAAATTCCCCCCGGCCAGCACAACGGTGTTGTACTTCGTCAGGTCGAGGTTACTAAAGCGCTCTGCATCCACCAACAGCGGCGGCATACCACAGCGCATGTCGAGCAGATGCCAGATTTCGCCCACTTCGGCTGTGCCGGCATCACGACCCGTTACCAGCACCACTTTGGGCGGACGTAGGACGGCAAAATGGGCACTGCCAAGGTCTGGTCCTTTAGACGTCAGACCGTTGCGCAGGGCAAAGACCTGCACGTCCTCCGCTCCACTCTGCAGTATGCGCTGGCGTATGGTTTCGGCATTCACAGCCTGCCGGTCGAGGGGAATGAGCAGCGTTCCTTCGCGAAATGTCTGGCCCTCTGCCTCAAACGGGCGCTGGGCTACCATTACGCGAATGCCCGCCCGATGCAGGGCCGCCAGCAAGCGCGGCACATCATAGCCCTCGGCGCCCACGGCATAGGCATACACCTCGGGCGAGACCTCCGGAACCGACAGCGCAGGCCACTGCGGCTCACGTTCCAGGGGGGGGGCCAGCCGCGTCAGCGACGGGGAGGCCGATTGCAGAGACGACCAGTTTAGGCCAAAAGCATCGGGCAGCGTCCAGGCGGAAATATCGTAGAAAATGCTGTCCTGAAAAGTCGTCCTGCGCTCGAAGATGGCCTGAATGAGGCGATACTGCGGCTGGTCTGTGGGTACCACCCATGTCTGGCCGGTGGGCATTTCTTCGTCTTTTTCCGCCATAGCTCCCACGACGGGATGCACGCGGATGCGGTGGCGCAACAACACGCGGATAAACTCGCGCACGTGCCGAGATTTGGTGCCACCCGGGTCGCTGAAGACGTAGCCCTTAACCTTGTCCGCGCGCGCCTCGCTAAGAGCATTCACATAAAAATCACGCAGGTATTTATTCAGATCTGCGTGCATATCGCCGACGGCACGCAGCGTAGAGAGCGACGTAATGACCTGGCTGCGAATGGTATAGGGAAAAGTCAGCAAACCGTAGTTGCTCTCCTGAGCGCTGCCGCGGCTGCTGGCTTGCTCGAATAGGATGCCGATACTGCCGTTGATGTCGGGGTATGTGGAGCCTTTGCCGTAGTAAAAGTCGTCGTAGTTCTCCTCGGAATAGAACAATACCTTTTTTTCGCTCAGAGCGCGGGCGTGGTATTCGCCGATGCGAGCCGTCAGTCGTTGGTTGAGTGCCGGCGTCAGCGGGTGCACACGTGAAGGCACGCCAGGTTGGAAGAAAAAGGTCGAATTGGTGCCCATCTCGTGGTGGTCGGTCAGCACATTGGGCAACCACTCCTGAAAGAGTTCCACGCGCCCGGCAGACTCCGGTTGCTGCATAACCAGCCAGTCACGATTGAGGTCGAACCAGTAGTGGTTAGTGCGTCCGCCGGGCCAGGGTTCGTGAAATTCCTCGTGCGCTGGGTCGGGCATCAGCATCTGACTGCGCCGGCTATTGACCCACGTGGAAAAGCGCTGCAAGCCGTCTGGATTGAAGCACGGGTCTAAAAGAACGACGGTGTTTTGCAGCAGTTGTTCGACCTCTGGCGATTGCGCCGCTGCCAGATAGTAGGCCACCACCAGGGAGGCGTTGCTGCCACTGGCCTCGTTACCGTGAATGGAATAGCCCATCATAACCACGGCGGGTAGGGCCGCGGGGTCCAACCCACTGCTGCGGGTAGGGTCGGCCAGCAAGCGCCGCCGTTGCCGTAGGTCGTCTAATTGCCGCTGGTTTTCTGGCGAGGTAATGGTCAGGTAAACCAAAGGCCGCCGCTCATGCGTGCGCCCGTACTCGCGCAGCACAACCCTCTGGCTGGTACGGGCCAACTCGCGCATATAGGTAACCAGTTGGTCGGGCGAAACGTGCCACTCGCCTACTTCGTAGCCCAACACGTCGGCCGGCTTGGGCACCGCAGGGTCGTAGAATGCTGCGGGCAGGTAATAATCCAAAGACGGCTTTTGGGCCATCATTACCGGGCAAAAGATGGCTCCGAAAAGCCATGCGGCAGTACAAAACAGGTTTAATATCAGGCGCATGAAAGTAATTTCATAGCTTTTCAGCTAAAGTAATGATTTCCTCACTCCCCGAGCTATACAGGGAAAATTGGCCAGAATTGAACCGTCCTCCTTTCTTCGACACATGCCCAAATGCGACTGAATAACGGTTGGACAGCTACCCTCTCCACCGACGACACTACTTGTATCTGCCCAAACCGCCCTTTCTTTGCCCCGTAAAAAATGAGGTAGCGCCACCACAGCGCTACCTCAGCCCTAACCAAATAAAACCAAA
>FQKF010054595.1_pt1 | contig 23952 bp, 24 predicted proteins | sample 1504521 | NCBI WGS metagenome assembly FQKF01 (sample SAMEA4475357, study PRJEB15587) | soil metagenome | biome: Soil; feature: Field | place: India | collected 2015-03-11 | depth 0 m
TTAAAAAGAATCCTGACTCGCGAAGGTTAATCGTAAGCGCATGGAATGTGGCCAAGATTGATGAAATGCGCTTGCCGCCTTGTCATATTTTATTCCAGTTTTATGTAGTTAACGGACGTTTGTCTTGCCAGTTATATCAGCGAAGTGCGGATGTTTTTTTGGGTGTACCCTTCAATATTGCTTCGTATGCCTTATTGACTATGATGGTGGCTCAGGTTTGTAATCTTTTGCCCGGAGAATTCATTCACACGCTTGGAGATGCGCATCTGTATTCCAATCACTTGGAACAGGCCAAATTACAGTTGTCAAGGGAGCCTCGTCCGTTACCTACAATGAAATTGAATCCGGAAATAAAAGACATTTTTTTATTCAAGTATGAAGATTTTATATTAGAAAATTACAATCCGCATCCGCACATTAAGGCAGATGTTGCGGTTTAATGGTTAAATTTGCAGAACTTTATTAAATATATGAAAACGGTACAGGAAGTACATGAACATGCGAAAAGCCAGATGGAAAAGTCCATTAAGCATCTGGAGGCCGAATTGGCTAAAATCAGAGCCGGAAAGGCCAATCCGGCCATATTGGAAAACGTAATGGTGGACTATTACGGTTCAAAAGTTCCCATTAATCAAACAGCCAGCATCAACACTCAGGATGCGCGTACTCTCATCATTCAACCTTGGGAAAAAAGCATGCTGACACCCATAGAAAAAGCCATTCAATTGGCTAACTTGGGGTTAAATCCGCAGAACGACGGAACGGTTATTCGAATAACCATACCGCCCCTGACAGAAGAACGTCGTAAAGAATTAACAAAATTGGCAAAATCCACGGGTGAAGAAGCAAAAATTGCCATTCGTTCCATTCGTAAGGATTCGATTGAAATGATCAAAAAACTTCAAAAAGACGGTTTACCGGAAGATGAAGCCAAGGCCGCAGAAAATAAAATTCAGCAATTGACCGATCAGTATGTGGCTAAGGTTGATCAACATATTCAAACAAAAGAAAAAGAAATTTTAACTGTTTAAATTTTGGTTCATGAATAAAGGAACGATAACGCTCATCATTATTATCATCATTTTTTTGTTCGGCGGAATTTATGCCTGCAATAAAAGAAATGCTTTCATGATGTTAAAAGAGGAAGCTAAAAGCCAATGGCAGCAAGTGGAGAATCAGTATCAGCGAAGACTGGATTTGATTCCTAATTTAGTTAAGACGGTTGAAGCCGAAGCCAACTTCGAGAAATCTGTCCTTACCGGAGTTGTGGAAGCCCGGGCCAAAGCTACGCAAGTTAAAATTAATCCGGAAAATTTAACGGAGCAGGATATGCAGAAATATCGTCAGGTTCAGGGTGAACTCAGTTCCGCTTTATCCCGCTTATTGATGGTGGCCGAAAATTACCCGAATTTGAAATCCAACCAAGGATTTGCCGATTTACGCGTGGCATTGGAGGGGTGTGAAAACCGTATTTCCACCGAACGTATGCGATATAACGAAGCCGTTAAAAAATTCAATATCGAAATTAAAAAAATCCCGGGTTCATTATTTGCCTGGGGTTATTCCGATATGCCGTATTTTGAATCGGAAGCCGGAGCTGAAAAAGCACCAAAAGTGGATATAGAAATTAAATAATGTGGTTTTTTCCGTCATATCGATTGAGTGAGACCGATGAATTAAGAATTCAACAATCTATAAAAAATGCCGAATCCGGTACTAGCGGTGAAATTCGAATATACATTGGTAAGTTAAAAAAGGGTGAAGATATATTGGAAAAAGCCCGTCTGAAATTCGAAGAACTGGGCATGTATCAAACCAAAAATCGGAATGCCATTCTTTTTGTCTATTGTCCGGTTCAAAAATCAATTGCTGTTTGGGGTGATGAAGGAATCCATGCTGTCGTCAGCCAAAATTTTTGGAATGAGCTGGTAAATGAAATTGTGGAGGGATTTAAAACCAATCATGGCGTGGATGCCCTATGTCAGTCCATTGAAAAATGCGGACTTTTCTTGAAAAAACATTTCCCCATCTCTTCCGACAGCCACAATCCTAATGAACTTTCAGACGATGTGCATTATGAGAATTAATTTTTTATTTTATTACTTATTGCTTTTTTTTAACCTCGTTTTTGGAATTAACTATCCTAAGCGTCCGGAGCCTTTTCGATTCGTTAATGATTTTACCGTAAAAAAACAATTTTTTTCAAAGGAATTCAGTGATGAACTTCATTCTTATTTGCTGGAATTGGCAAAGGAAAAAGGCACACAATTGGTAGTGGTTGCCATCGACGATTTACAAGGTCAGGATGCTTCAGTTTATGCCATCGGACTACTTAATGATTGGCAAATTGGACAAAAAGGGAAGGATAACGGAGTGCTTATTTTAATCAAACCCAAAATAAACGATGAAAAAGGAAAAATATTTATTACCACCGGATATGGTATGGAAGGAGAATTACCGGATATTTTTTTGGGAAGGGTTATAAATGAAATCATGTTGCCTTCATTTAAAGCAGGAAATATTGAAGTTGGAATATGGAATGGCGTATTGGAAATAGTAAATAAAATTCACCCCGACTTTACTTACAGCGGTAAAATGGAAACCTATGAAGAAGATGTTAATATAAGTCTGGTGGAATTTCTGATCATTTTTGTAGTTTTACTTATCATTTTTTTGTTCATGAGAAGGAGAAGTTTACCCGTTGTTTATACCGGTACCGGAAGTATGTATGAAGGAACCGTCGGTTGGGGTCGAGGCAGAAGCGGAGGATTTTCCGGTGGAAGCAGTTTTGGCGGTTTTGGCGGCAGAGGCGGGGGCGGAGGAGCCGGAGGCTCCTGGTAATTTTACATAAACCATTCAATGAATAATTTATATTTATACCATTTAAATAATTTTAATCAAAAAATTTTTGAATCCGAAGGTTCTCCTCAAAAATTATTAAAACTCGGTGCACGGAATGACTTGTTTTATTTAGAGGGCTTGAGCAGGTTAGATGCATATCATCATAAAAAAATAAAAAAATGGTTGGAACGTTTCAAAAAAGGAGAAGATTTTTTGGGAAAACTCGATTTTTATCTTTGGATTAAGGAAGAGGTTAAGAAAAGAAAAATCGACCCCGCCCAAAGGAAAGCTTTAGTTAAAGATACTGAACAAAAATTGAAAGAAATAAATAATGTTTGTAAAAAATATTTTTTTCAAAAATTTCAATATAAAAAATGGGCTGAAAAACTTGGTAAGCAAATCCAAAAATTTAACCTCAATCACGATCAAAAGCATTTAAATGTCATAAAGAATAACATAATTACAGAAATCGACGAATTACACGATTTCCTTAAGGAAAGAAAATTCACGTTCAAACTCATGGAAGAAGATGTTCATGAATTTCGCAGGAAAATTCGATGGTTTAGTATTTATGCCTGGGCATTAAACGGGAAAATAGAATTAAAAAAAGAAAAGGTTTTTAGTTCAACACAAAAACAAAAATGGATTTTGCCTGAAATAGAAAAAAATCCCTTTGTTAAATTACCAAAAACTAAGCCGGGCGCTAAGTTGTATTACAACCAAGAGGTTTTTTTAGCTCTCTCTGGAATGATTCAGCAGGTGGGAGAATGGAAGGATGAAGGTTTGTTTTACGAGTATATGGATATGAACAATGAGGAAAAAAGTAAATCATCCCATCATCAAACAGTAATACTCCAAAAAATGAATGATTTGCTAAATAAATACAGATCTGAAAAACTTTATTTGAAAAAATTAGTTTATTTTTGAAAAAAAATCGATTTATGAAAAAAATCTACGTTTTATCCATTTTGGTAGTTACGGTAATTGCCATTGTGTCTTTTAAAGGTGTTTTAAATTCCGGTGGTAAAGCCGGCAGTACCGGCTCGCCCGGGGAAGGTACTTGCGGGGCTTGTCATAGCGGAGGATCATCCGGTGTAGCAGGTGCTTCCATCACCGCGACTCCGCAGTTTACTAACAACCAGTACATTCCCGGACAAACTTATACCGTCAGCGTGATAGGTTTGGCTGTCGGATTTAATTCTTTCGGATTTGGATGTGAAATTTTAAATGCTGCGAATAACAATAACATAGGTACCATGCAAAATCCGGGAACGGGCGTTCAACTTTTAAATGATCCAAACGGAAGAACAAATGCAACTCACACTGCACCCAAAAGCGGCATGCCTGTCATTTTTTCTTTTGAATGGGTGGCACCCTCTTCCGGAACGGCAAATATTTATGCTTGCGTTAATGCCGTTAACGGAAACGGAGGAACTTCCGGGGATTTTGTTATAACCACATCCGTTTCTTTAACTCCTGCTAATACATCCGGAATTAATGAAATTGCTAAAAACGAAATTGAAATGAATATTTATCCGGTTCCTTTTAACGATGAATTAAATGTAAAAATTCATTCGGAAAAATCGTTGAACGATGTTAAAGCCGTTATTTATGATTTTCAGGGAAAAAAAGTTTTTGAATCGGAAAGTTTTAATCTCTTGGTTGGAGAAAATATATTGAAATTTGATTTAACTGAATTGGATGGAAATCTATTTACCCTAAAACTGGAATCCAAAAACCAATTTATAAACTCACGATTGATTTTCCGGCAGGATTAAGTTTAATCTAAGATTCGTTTCGTTGAGAGGGAGAATATAAATACTATTCTCCCTTTTTGTTTTCTTCTTTTTTGGTTTTAAATCTGTAGTGAAAACCAAATTGAAGCCCGGTTCCTTTTCCCGACCAATTGGTGATGATGAAATTATTGAAATTGGAATTATTCGATTTCATTTCTTTATAATTTACCGATGAAGTAAATAGGCTCAGGTAAAATCCAAAGTTTTTGAAAATAAACGATGGTTGAATATTAAACAAAAAATACCCTCCCTGACCGGTAAGTACCAGGTTGTCATTCGGATTGTTTGTTTTAAATTCCAGTTTTGAAATGCCTAGTTCGGGAGCCAGAATTAAGTAAAATATTTTTGTATTAACCGGACGAAAATTGAAAGGAATATTTATTTCATAGGAATGAGCGGTGGGAGTGTATCCCGTATTTTTATCTTTTTCGGTAACATATTTGTTGGTTTTAATTCGAATTCCCGAAGAAAACCACTTAACAAAAGCATAATCGGCACCAAACGACCAATGAAAATTTCCCGCATCATCTTTAATGGTGGTATCCAAAACCACATTGTTGTTTAATTTTATTTTATAATTGTACGAAACTTCTCTGAAATATTCCAAACCGCGGCCTAAGTGTAAAATAACATCACCTTTATTGATTTGTGATTTAACATAAAAGCAAAGAAAAACCGATAATTTGATAAATAATCTTTTCATAAATGTAAAAATACTTTAATTTCACATCCAAAGTATGCTGATTTTTATTACTATCATGCTTCTTTTTTTTAATGCTTTTTTCGTGGCATCGGAGTTTTCTTTGGTTAAAGTTCGACCGAGCCAGTTGGAAGTTTTGGTTCAGAAAGGAAGCCGCAGGGCGCTTCTTACGCAGAGTATATTGGAAAAACTGGACGGCTACCTCTCGGCCTGTCAGTTAGGTATAACTTTAACCAGTTTGGGGCTTGGATGGATAGGCGAAGAAGTGTTTGCCAATTTTATTATGCAGGTGTTTGCTTTTGTGGGTTGGAATCAAAATTGGATATTGGCGCACACCATTTCCATTCCTCTGGCCTTTACGTTGCTTACATTCCTTCATATCACCCTTGGGGAGCAAATTCCCAAAATGATGGGTATTAATTATGCTTTAAATCTGGCTTTGATAGTTTCTCTTCCTCTAAGAATATTTTATTTTTTGTTTAATCCGTTTATATGGATTTTAAATCGTTTTACGCGCATGTTTTTAAGGGTTTTTGGAATTCCGCAGGTTTCCGAGGATGTGCATACCGAGGAAGAGATAAAAGTGATTTTAACCGAGAGTGAGGAAGGCGGAGCCATTAAACCCAGCGAACATGAATTGATTCAAAACGTTTTTGATTTTGATGATCGCATTGTTCGACAGGTGATGATTCCTAAAAATAAGATTTCTGCTTTGGATGTAGAATTGGGCAGGGAGCAAATTATTAAGTTAATAATCGAAGAGGGATTTTCCCGCTTCCCGGTATATTTGGGAGATATGGATAATGTTATCGGAATTGTTCACGCGCGTGATGTTCTTAAATCGGTTGTGGAGAACAATTATAAGAGCATACGAAATTTGATGCGCCCGGTTCACTTTGTTCCCGAGACCATGAAAATTAACCAATTGCTTAAGGATTTTCAGAAATTTCACATTCAAATTGCCATAGTCATTAATGAATACGGAGGAACCATCGGTCTTGTAACCATGGAAGATATCATTGAGGAACTGGTTGGTGACATACAAGATGAACACGATGAAGAAAAACCGAACATTCAGAAGTTAAGTGAATTTGAATTTATATTAAATGCTTCAGCAACCATAGTGGATGCAAATAACGTTCTTCCGGTTGCCATTCCGGAAAATCCAATCTATGAGACCATATCGGGTTATGTTAACTTCATTTTCGGAAAAATTCCGGCTCAAAACGAAAAAATCGATTACGGAGGTTACGAAATCACCATATTAAAAAGAAATCAAAAGAATGTTGAACAGGTTAAGTTTCGTTTAATTCAGAACGGATGAATGATATAAATTTTTTGTCTTGCCACTATTGGGAAAACCGTTATAGAGAAAAACTCACCGGTTGGGATGTGGGTTATGCATCACCCCCATTAACGGAATATGCCAGAACCAAAACGAACAAAGAAAGCAAAATCCTCATTCCGGGTGCAGGGTATGGCCATGAAGCGAAGTTTTTATTCAGGGAAGGGTATCGGCATGTTTATGTTTGTGAATTTTCGGAATCGGCTATTTCGGATTTCAAAATGAATTGTCCGGAATTTCCGGATGAAAATATTTTTAAAACTGATTTTTTTGCTTTAGAAAAAACGAATTTCTTTGATGTTATATTGGAACAAACCTTTTTTTGTGCCATCTTACCTGAACTAAGAAAAAAATATTTTGAAAAATGCCATCAATTGCTAAGCGAAAGCGGTAAATTAGCCGGCGTATTATTCAATACCGTTTTTGAAAATCCGGGACCGCCGTTCGGAGGAACGGAAGGGGAGTATAAAAAAATCCCGGATTTAAGTAAATGGAAAATTTTAAAATGGGAAGCATGCAGGAACTCCATTGAGCCGCGCAAAGGAAAGGAATGGTGGATGGAACTCCAAAAAAAATAGTTGGAATGAATCCGAGGCAATTTTTCTATCAACGAATTGCTCAAACATCGCCCGAGCCCATGCTTGGAAATCCCCTACAAATCGAAAGAGCAAAGGGTTCATTAATGTGGGATGAATCCGGGAAAGAATATTTGGATTTCATCAGCGGAATTGCGGTAAGTTCCGTAGGACATTGTCATCCGGAGGTGGTGAGCGCGATTAAAGAACAAGCCGATCGGCATTTGCATCTGATGGTTTATGGTGAGTTTGTTCAAATCCCCCAAAATCGATATGCGGAAGAAATTTTCAGGAAATTACCGGCTGAACTAAATCAAATCTTTTATACCACCGGCGGAAGTGAGGCCGTTGAAATAGCCATAAAAGCCGCAAGAAAATTTACGGGTCGAAAAAAAATTGTTTCGTTCAGAAATTCCTATCACGGCTCCACGCTGGGCGCACTTTCATTGAGTTCATTGGAGCATCATTTAAATGCTTTTGCTCCGCATGTTCCGGGCATTATTCGCCTGCAATACAATAATCGGATTGAACTGGAACATCTGAACGATGAAATTGCCTGTGTGGTGCTTGAGCCCATCCAGGCCGAATCGGGTATAAATATCCCCGATAAAGAGTATCTTAAAGAAATAAGAAATGCTTGTAATCAAAATGGAATTTTGCTTGTTTTTGATGAAATTCAAACGGCTTTTGGGCGTACGGGAAAAATGTTCGGCTTTGAACATTTTGGCGTTACTCCCGATATGATTTGTTTGGCTAAAGGAATGGGGGGCGGAGTTCCAGTGGGGGCTTGTATTGCACGCTCTGAAATTTTAAGGACACTTTCAGATAATCCCATACTCGGGCACATGAATACGTTCGGGGGTAATGCTCTGGCCTGTGCGGCTGCTTTGGCAACGCTCAAGGTAATTGAAAAAGAAAAGCTCCTTGATCGTTCTCTGGAAATTCAAAAGATCGTCGGGCAGTATTTTTTTGAAAATTTCCGGGAAAGTCCTTTGAAATGGAGAATCCTGGGTGCTTTTGGGGCACTTGAATTTGAAAATGAAGAACAGGCTTTCACGGTGTGCCGGAATTGCCTGAAAAATGGCCTTATCACGGATTGGTTTTTGTATAACCCCAGGGCACTCCGCCTGGCGCCTCCGTTAAACATAGAATTTGAATTATTGCACAAGGGGTTAAACATATTAGTAGAAAACTCGCTCAAGGTAATTAAAAAGGGTTTATAAAAAATCTTTAACTTTGTTACCGCTTATGATAAAAGTTGAGATTAAATCTTCGCCTTTCTTATTTATCGTGATTTTGGGAATGCTTGTTTTAACGTCTTTATCCCGGTTATTACCTCATCCCTGGAATTTTTCTCCGCTGGGCGCTATGGCCATTTTCGGTGGTGCCACTATCGGGTACAGATATTTCAATGTGCTTATTCCGTTGTTCTTTGTATGGGTAAGTGATCTTTTGGTTAACAATATTTTATACAAATCCTATTTTAATGAATTTGTGTGGTTTTATGATGGATTTTACTGGCAATATTTCAGCTATTTATTAATATCATTTTTTGCATACTTTGTCATAAATTCATTCGGCTTCCACAAAATTATTTTATATGCCATATTTTCATCTTTGCTGTTTTTCCTGATTTCTAATTTTGGCGTATGGGTATCGGGCAATTTATATCCGCTGAATTTTCAAGGACTTATTTCTTGTTATCTTGCCGGATTGCCTTTTTTGAAAGGAAATCTGCTGGGCGATTTAATTTACACATCTATCCTTTTCGGAATATATTATTTAGCAGGAAGAAAATTTTCCGTTAAAGGTTTGGCATAATCAAGCCATCCGTTGCTTAATCGTTTCATAAATTGCAATTGCCGCTGCATTAGAAACATTCAGCGAGGCCGTTTTTCCCATCATGGGAATTTTTGCCTGCCCATCGCAATATTTCAAATATTCCCTGCTGATGCCGTTTTCCTCGCTTCCCAAAATAAGCGCAAGCGGTTGATTTAAATCCATTTCAAATAAATATTTTTCTGTTTTTTCATGGATGGCAATAATTTGAATGCCGCTTTCTTTGAGGTATTCGATGGTCTTTTTCAGATTAAATTCGCGGCATAAAGGAATGTGCATCAGGGCGCCTGCACTGGTTTTTATGGCATCGTCGTTTAGTGATGCCGAACCCAATGCCGGAAAAATAATTCCATGAACCCCCATACATTCCGAGGTTCGGGCAATGGCTCCGAAATTTCGGACGTCGGTAATTCGATCCAAAATCAGTAAAAAAGGCATTTGTCCTGTTTCGAATAATTTAGGAATCAATTCTTCCGTATTTACAAATTCAATTTCAGTTACCAGAGCCACAATTCCCTGATGATTTTTTCCCGGTGCTAAATTTTTAATTTTTTCGGCCGGTACATATTGAAATGGAATGTTATTTTTTTTTAATTCGGCCGTAATGTTTTTTAGCAATGGATTTGGAGAACCTTTTTGTATCCAAACCTTGAAGAGTGTTTTCCCGGCCTCAAGGGCTTCTTTAATGGGTTGAATTCCGTAGATATTCGGCATATTCAGGGTCATTAACAATTCCAAACTGATTCAAATGATGCCAGGCATGTTTGCTCAGTAAATGTTGCCACTCTTCAAAATTCAGATAGCCAAAAAAAGGATTCAGCTGAATGTGGTCGGCATTCCTGGAATAAAATTCAAAAAAATCATTAATATTTTTTCTTAGGTCATTCAAGGCATCCGTTGTGTTTTCAAAAATTAAGGGTGGTGGGAAATCACCGATTATGCTGTTTGGAGTTCCCGGTCGAAAGGGCTTGTCCGAAAGCATGAATTTTCTCAGTTTAGTCATGGTAAGTTCATCCACCTGAACTGGGAATACTACTTTGCCGAAAGCCATGGCTACACTTTCGCTCATATGTTCAATCATACCCTGAAAAGTAAATTTCCCCCAAAGCGGCTTTGGTTCTTCGGAAAACACTTCTAATGTTTTCAAGAATTGATTTCTCAGGAATTCCGTTTTGTTATCTTTCCAGCTTATCATACAATCACAATGATAGATGTTTGACTCAGATTAAAGGGTAAATGTTGTTAATTTTTTTTAATAAAATATAAACAAAGTGTGCGGCCTATTTTTGGCATAATTTTTAAAATCATAGATTTAAATTTGTTAATTTTGAAAGTTCATGAATTTCTCTTTTATGCTTCAAAATAATTTTTTGAATTCAATGCTGATGAGTTTTTTTTGCTTTGGAATGATTTATGCCCAAACGGAAAATAACAGCGCACTGAAATCTGAAACCAAACTTTCTGAAGTCGTTTTATTAGACTCGATTCCTTCAAAAGTCATCATGGACAGAGCCGTTAACTGGGCTAAATTAGAAACTCCGAAATACATTAAATCGAACAGGGTCAGCTCAGGATCAAAAGTAGAATGCGTGGCCACGTTTACCACTAAACCAAAACAACTTAACCCCGAGTTCGATTATACCGGAAAAATCTCCATGAAAGTAAGCATTGAAGTGAAAGATGGAAAATACCGCTATACCATCAGTAATATTCAACATAAAAGTAACAATGGAAAAGTAAACGGCGGAAGCATCGACAATGTGGTGCCGGAGTCTGGGAGTATGGCTATGGATGATGTTACCTGGAAAAAGCTGAAAGGAGAGGCCATGCGGAATGCTCAAATTGTGGCAAATGACATTAAAGAATTCATGATAAAAGAAAATACAAATAACGATGAGTGGTAATATGGAACACGTACATTGCTTGATTATAGGCAGCGGCCCTGCAGGTTACACGGCTGCTATTTATGCGGCAAGAGCCGACTTAAAACCTGTTCTATATACCGGTCTCACGCCGGGCGGACAGCTAACAGAAACCACCGAAGTAGATAATTTCCCCGGATACCCTAAGGGAATAAAAGGCCCGGAATTAATGGAAGATTTGAAAAATCAGGCTGAAAGGTTTGGTACCCAAGTTCGCTTCGGCATGGTAACAAAAGTTGATTTACTCAGTCAACCAAAGAGAATTTGGGTTGACGATACGCAGGAACTAACAGCCGATGCCGTTATAATTGCCACCGGTGCCAGCGCCAAATGGTTAGGTCTCCCTAATGAAACCCGGCTTCGAATGAATGCCGGCGGTGTGAGTGCTTGCGCCGTATGCGATGGTTTCTTTTTCAAAGGTCAGGATGTGGCCATCGTGGGTGGGGGCGACACAGCAGCTGAAGAAGCCACCTATTTGGCCAAGTTGTGTAGAAAAGTTTATATGTTAGTCCGTAAGGACAAATTAAGAGCCAGTAAGGCCATGCAAAATCGCGTTTTTAATACGCCTAATATTGAAGTTCTTTGGAACACGGAAACTTTAGATATCCTTGGAGAACAAAGTGTGAATGGCATTTTGGTAAAAAACAATGTTACCGGAGAAGAAAGAAAAATTGACGTAACCGGATTTTTTGTTGCTATCGGTCATAAACCCAACACGGATATTTTTAAAGGACAGTTAGACATGGACGATCAGGGTTATATAATAGTAAAACCCGGTTCAACCCATACGAATATTGAAGGTGTTTTTGCTGTAGGAGATTGTGCCGACAAAGTTTATCGGCAGGCCGTAACGGCAGCCGGAAGCGGTTGTATGGGAGCTTTGGATGCGGAACGTTGGCTTGCATCCAAAGCCGTTCATGCTGAAGCTGTTTAAAATGAATATAAGATTAACGTATATTTTTTGTTGTATATTAAGTTCATCCGTTATTTGGTCACAACGCTTTGCCGATCAGGTTCCTCAAATAAGAAGATACGAACAAAAGGAAGTGTATGATTCGGTGAAAGGAATTTGGATGTATGATAAACTTATAGAGCAACTGGGTGGCGACTCGATAAAATATACCAAAGCCGGTTATAACCATCAGGGATGGGGAGAGGATTATTATGTTAGCGGTAAAATCTTGCACAGGGGATATTACATTGACGGTAAGGTTATAGTTTTCAAAAATTTCTATGAAAATGGCAAAGTGGAACGTTCTTTCGTAAATCCCGATCCGCTGCATTGTTCGATGGAATTATTTTATGAAAATGGTCAAACCCGATCAAAAACTTCCTATTTTGAAGGGAAGCCCGTTAAGCGTGAAGAATATTATGAAAATGGAATAATGAAAATGGTTATGGAGACGGAACCGGGCACCAATATTTACAGTTATAAGCGTGAGTATTACCCCGGTGGAAATTTGAAAGTCGAATATATTTTAAAAGATAAAGATGAAAAAATATATGCTTGTAAGCGCCTTTATCCGGATGGAAAAATAATGGAGCAGGGTGCCGCTTTCCTTGAAAGCATAAATCCGGAGAAATTTGTTAAAAAAGGAAGCTGGGTTATATACGATACAAAAGGAAAGAAAAAAAACGAAAAATATTAATGACCCATCGTGTTTTTCCCAAAGTCAAAGATCTCTCACCCGATGATCGCCCGCGTGAAAAGCTCTTGAAGAAAGGAGAAAAAGAACTGTCGGATTCTGAACTGATTGCCATACTTTTAAATTCAGGAACGCGTGAAAAGTCGGTCATACAATTGGCCCAGGAGCTTCTTATTAAAGCAAACCATAACCTTAACGTGCTTTCCGGATTTACTTTACATGAAATCATGCAGGTAAAAGGCATCGGTAAAGCCAGAGCCGTTATATTGAAGGCGGCTTTGGAATTAGGGAACCGAAGAAGTGCTGAACCTGAGTTAAAATATGTTACCGTATCGTCTTCCGCATCGGCTTTTGAGGTATTAAAAAGCAAATTTTTTGATTTAAAAGAGGAAAAATTTTTTATTATTTTCCTAAACAGAGCCAATAAAATTCTGGAAATTCTTCATCATACCACCGGAGGAGCTCACGGTACGGTTGTGGATATTAAATGGATCATGCAAAAAGTGGTTCAATATCGTGCATCTTCCATCATATTAGCCCACAACCATCCCAGTGGAAATGTTCAACCCAGTAAAACGGATATAGAACTGACGGAAAATATTAAATCGGCCATTATCTATTTCGATGCTAAATTACTGGACCATATTATTGTGCATCAGAATACTTATTATAGTTTTGCCGATAACGGTAAAATATGAATAATAAAAAAGCCATTTTTCATTGGACACTGTATGACTGGGCAAATTCCGTTTTCCCCCTTGTTATTACATCGGCCATTTTTCCGAATTATTACGAGTATGTTACCAGCCATGACAAACATGGTAATCCGGTGGGCGACGTATTGGAGGTTTTTGGACATTCCATTAAAAATCAGGATTTGTATTCCTATGCCTATTCCATCGGATTGCTGTTAGTGGTTCTGTTAATGCCTTTTATTGGGGGCTTAGCCGATTATTATAATAAAAAAAAAATGTTTTTATCCGTGTTTTGCCTACTTGGTTCAGTTTCTACTTTTTTTCTTTATTTCCTCTCCAGAGATAAAATTATACTATCCTTAATACCCTTTGTTACCGCCACCCTTGGTTTTTGGGGAAGCTTGGTTTTGTATAATTCTTTTCTCCCGATGATTGTTACCAAAGATTTACAAGACAAAGTTAGTGCCCGAGGTTTTTCCATGGGATATATCGGAAGTTCCGTTCTATTAATTCTTTGCATCATCGGAATTATTTTTTTTAAATATGATCCGGAAAGCGGAAAAGGTTTTTTCAGGATTCCTTATGCATTTGTATTAACTTCGTTATGGTGGATTATTTTTGGTTTTATTGCAATTTCAGGAATACCCGAGCGAAACTCAACTAAAAATTCAAAAACAAGCGGGGCAATTTTATCCGGAATTATTGAATTACGTTCGGCAGCCCTGCAAATCAGAAAAATGAAAACCATAAAAAATTTTCTTACGGCATTTTTCTTTTACAATACGGGTGTTCAAACCATTATGGTAATGGCTGTGTTGTTTGCCAGAAAGGAAATAGTATGGCCCGATGAAAAATCCAAAACAAATTCTTTGATTGTCAGCATCTTGCTCATTCAATTTCTTGGAGTTGCCGGAGCCTCGTTGTTTTCAAGGATATCGGCAATAAAAGGGAATGTATGGACTTTGAAGGGAAGCGTCATTTTCTGGTTATTGATATGCATCTATGCATATGCATTGGCCTATTACCCGAAAGATTTTTATATTTTAGCGGCAATGGTGGGGCTAATGATGGGAGGTATTCAGGCGCTGTCGCGTTCTACATTTTCTAAATTGCTTCCCGATGCGGAAAATACAGCTTCTTTTTTCAGTTTTTATGATATTACCGAGAAAATCGGAATCATCACCGGAACCTTCAGCTTTGGACTCATTAGCCAACTAACCGGGGATATGAGAAAATCCGTATGGGTTTTAATGGTTTACTTTATCCTGGGGTTTTTATTGTTGTTCAGGGTTCGTAGTAAATCGTTTACATAATCTTTAATAAATACATTATTTTTCGGAAAACAAATGATGTCCGATACCAACACTACCGATTATACTTTTGCGGATGTTTGGGTACCTTTATCCGTATCGGGCGCTTTTACATACAGAATCAAAAAGGAACACCGGAATTACGTAAAAGTGGGTAAGCGGGTGCTGATTAATTTCGGAAAAAAAAAATTGTATGCTGCCATTGTTGTTCGCCTCCACAACCAGCCGCCGCAAAATTATGAGGCAAAATATATTATCGAAATACTTGACGATGTACCTATTTTAAATGAAAAAAATCTTCGCTTTTGGGAGTGGATGGCACAATATTATTTATCCGAACCCGGGGAAGTTTTGCGTGTTGCCCTGCCTTCCGGTTTTAAAATTCAATCCGACACCTGCTATACGCTGGAACCGGAAAAATTAAATTATGCATCCGTTAACACCGAGGAAGAGAAAGCATTGATTGAATTATTCCATGAGAAAAAATCCATAAAAATAGAGGATGTTCATTCGCATCCGTTGAAAGAAAAAATAAAATCAGTTTTTAAAAATTGGCTGAAATCCGGAATTATTTTGCCCTTGGAAGAATGGGACGAAAAATATAAACCCAAAATTATTTCCTATGTTCGTATTAACCCTGAAAGGAAAATTGAAGACATTTTACCCAAACTCGAAAAAAAATCGTTCAAACAACTGGAGTGTGTTCTTTATCTGCTGAAGGAAGAAAAATCAAACCATACCTACCGGGAAGGTTGGATGGAAAAATCCAAACTTTATGAGTCATTTGATAATTCCACCATTCGGGCGTTAATTAAAAAAAACATTCTGGAAGAGGTGAATTTGCCGGTATCCAGGTTAAATTTTAAAGAAATCAAAAATACCCGGGAATTAATTCTTTCTGAGGATCAGGAGAAAGCCTATAACCTTATAATACAGAACTTTCGGGAGAATAAAGTGGTATTGTTGGATGGGGTTACAGGTAGCGGTAAAACAGAAATATTTATTAAACTGATTAAGGATACCATTGAAAAAGGACAACAGGTACTTTACTTATTACCTGAAATTGCTTTAACCATTCATCATGTCAGCCGACTAAGGGAATATTTCGGAAATAAAGTTGGAATTTATCACTCACGTTTTAATTTCAATGAAAGGGTTGAAATATGGCAAAAGGTTTTGGAAAATAATCAGAATTTTTCTACAGGATTTCCAATCATTCTGGCTCCGCGTTCCGGGATTTTTTTGCCTTTTGATAAGCTGGGGCTGATTGTGGTGGATGAAGAACACGATACTTCCTATAAACAACAGCTATCCTCACCCAAATATCATGCCCGTGACGTCGCTTTATATTTGGGCCGGCATATATTTAAAAATTGTAATGTCATCCTTGGTTCTGCTACTCCTTCATTGGAAAGCATTTATTTATCCTATCAAAATATCTATTCGCGAATTTTGCTCAGAAAAAAATACCATAATATTGATAGTGCACCTGTTTTAATTGTTGATTTAAATAAGGAAATAAATCCGGGTATTGATGGACCTTTAATCAGCGAGGCCTTAAAAGAAAAAATGCACGATGTATTGAGCAAAAAGAAACAGATATTATTGTTCATCGGCAGGAGAGGGTATGCCCCGTATTATAAATGTCGTACATGCAATCGGATAAAATTCTGCCGTCATTGCGATGTGCCCATGGTTTATCATAAAAATCCGGGGCATTTACTATGCCATTACTGCGGTTATGCCATACAACCCACAGGTGTGTGCGATTATTGCGGAAGTCATCAGCTTTCTATGGAAGGAAGCGGAACCGAGAAAATTGAGGAATTGATTTCTGCCGTTTTTAAGAATTACAGTGTGGAACGTATGGATTTGGATAATACGCGTTCAAAGCATGCATTTGAAAACATCCTGAGTCGGTTTGAAAAAAAAGAAATTGATATTTTGGTTGGAACCAATTTAATTACCAAAGGATTGGATTTTTCGGATGTGGGCCTGGTGGCATTATTGAATTTTGATAAACATTTGCATTTTCCCGATTTCAGGTCTTATGAACGAGCTTTTCAGCTGGCTGAGCAGCTTCGCGGAAGAACCAACAGGAAATATCAATCCGGGATTTTTATTGTTCAAACCTATCAACCCGAGCATCCCATCATAAAATACCTTTTAAATGGTGATAAGGATGGCTTGTATCATTTTATGCTGGAACAAAGAAGGATGCATAAATATCCTCCCTTTTACCGCATTACGGAATTGGATGTCATATCGGAAAAAAAAGAATGGATTGAACACATTTCCATTCAACTCAAAGAAATTATTCATACTACGATTCCGCATGAATTAAAAAATACGGTTGTTATTCTGGGGCCTGAATGGCCTTTGATTTCAAAAATAAAGAACAAATATATCAAGCGATTCCTGATTAAATATCCGCGAGGTGCAGATTTAAAGTTAATTTATCAATGGTTTAGAAACTTGCAACATGCTTTTTACAATCATAGGGAAATTAAAAATGTGATGCTTTCCTGGAATCAGGATCCCTACTAAATTATGATGATTTCCCTGGAATACATAAAATAAATCAGATAAAAGCACAGTGTAACATAAAATAAAATTAACTGAATTTTTTTGTTTTTTATATAAAAAAGTGTTTCTCCAACCAAAAAGGAAAAAGGAATCGAAACGGTTAAAAAAATATATTCCCATAAATGGCATCGTATAAAAAAACTGATCGAGGCCAAAAAGACCCAGTATATCATGATTTGTCTGTTTTTGCTCATTAATACCGATAGCCCCGAGGATTGGATGCTTAGAAAAAAAATGGAGGAATTCAGTAAGATAAATGTAAATGTAAAAATTAAAAATCCGAAGGGCGGTAAAGAAGGTATGCCAAAAAAATCACGATAATTTATTAAAAACCGGAAAGGGTAAAATGCTACAATATCAAAAAAATGTAGCATAAATTCTACGATAACCAGGGAAAAAAATATCCCGGAAATAAAAGCAAAAAATTCATGAAATTTCATTGCTCTGAATGAAAAAAGAGAAATGATCAATAAAAGAAATGAGAATAAAAAAAATGGATCTACATAAAAGGTCAAAAGCATAAAAAAACCTGAAATAAAAAGCTCCGTGTTAGATTTTTCCCTTTTATAAGTGATGATGATATTAAAATATGCATAGAGTATCAAAAAAACAGCCCAAAACCTTAGATTCAATTCAAATAAATTCTGTGAGGTAGCGCCTAAGTGCAGTAACAGCAGAAATACGGGGAAAATATTATTTTTGTCTATAATCGAATAGCTTACAATTAATTTTGTCAAAATTCGGAGCGAAAGCAAAACCGGAATTCCATTGAGTAAAAAAGTTAAATAATGGATTTTCAATAGGTTGACGTTGCTTAAAAAATTATTTAACGGATTAATGCAAACGGAATCGTGCCGTGCCGGAAAGAAAAATTGCAAAGAAAAAAACAAAATAAAAAAAAATACCAAATAAAACAACCCGCCTCTTAGGCCCGATTTTAATGCGGAAATCATTTTTTTATTATATGGAATTCAATATATTTGCCCCTAATTTACAATTTCCTTATGAAGCAACTCATCATTACCTGGACCGATATTTTTGAAGGTATTGGTTCATTTTTCGAATGGACCTTTAAAATTATTAAAGCCTTAGGCCATTTTCCCAATGTGGTTATTTCTATAATTATCATTTCTTTATTGGCCTATTGGTCTAAAAAGATTATCGATTTTAAAAAGGAGTCGCAGCGCAACGGAACCTTAGAGTAATTTAATTACTTTAACATTACCTATGGCCTTTCATTTCGTAATTTAAAGGCATGAAAGGTGTCTTTTTTTTATTAACGGTCTTATTATTTTCAGGTAATCTATATTCGCAGGACGATTCGGAAGTTTCCGGTAAAAGAAAGCTATCGTTATGTAATGAAATTACAAACAAAAAAGCCTTAGAGTTATACGAAAAAGGAATAAACAAAAAAAAATATACCAAGCCGGAACGCATGGAATTCCTGAGAAAATGTGTTCAGGTTGAACCCGATTTTGCAGAGGCATGGCTGGTGGCCGGACAAGAAATTGTGGTGCGTTGTAAATTGGAAAATGCTCCATTTTCTGCCGCAACCCCTTTTTTCATGAAGGCCATTTCCATATGTCCGAAAATACATGCCGATCCATACTATTACATCGGTTTTGACTTTTATGAAAAGATGCAGAACGACTCGGCTATTCGCTACCTTGAGCTTTTTCTCAATTTTAAAGACGACGACCCCGAAAAATTTGCAAAAGATTACGACCATCAACTTAAGCAAGCCAAGCTGATGATTAAATCAGCCAAAAAAGAAAATGCCCTTCGAAAAAACGTTCCTTTTCAACCCCGAGTAGTTAAAAACATATCCACGGAACGCGATGAATACCTGGCTTTCGTTTCGCCGGATGATCAATATTGCTTTTTCGTCAGAAAAGTTCCTGCACAAACCAAAGACATGGTTTATGTAACCGATAAGGAACGTGAAGTTTTCATGATTGCCAAACGTGATAAAACCGGAGTTTTCGATAAAGGGGAACCTATGTATTACCCGTTTAACGAAACAACCGATAATCAGGGCGGATGTACCATTACCATCGACAACAAATTTCTTTACTTTTCCATGGTTAAAAACGAAGGCGGACTCCAACCCAATGTGGATATTTATGTTAGCAGAAATGAAGGGGAAAAAATCAATGAATCGTGGGGTGAAATCAGAAAAATCAGTCCGTTAGTAAATGACCCGAAATATTGGGATAGCCAACCTTCCATTTCAGCCGATGGCCTTACCCTGTATTTCGCATCCGACCGACCCGGCGGATACGGCGGAACAGACATTTGGATTACCAAAAAAGACCCCAAAACCGGTCAGTGGTCGGTGCCTGTTAATGCAGGCCCTGTTATCAATACTAAGGGACATGAACGTACCCCCTTTATTCACAGCGACTCCGAGACCCTTTATTTCAGTTCCGACGGACATTACGGTTTCGGCGGATTTGATATTTTCTATTCCAGAAAAAAAGAAAACGGTGAATGGTCGGAGCCGGAAAATATCGGATCGCCCATCAATACATCCGGAGACGAGGTGGGCTTTTTTGTGAGCAGTGATGCCAGAACCGGTTATTTTTGTGCATTCGATGAAGGCAGTTTTCGTGGTAAAGGTCCGGGCAGATACGACTTGTACTCATTTGAACTTTACCCCGAGGCACGTCCTAATGAAGTTACTTTTCTGAAAGGAAAACTCACGACTCAGGACGGTGAACCCCTTACGGGTGCTCAGGTAGAAATCCGTTCACTCAGTAAGCCCGATAAAAAGGAATACGCTACCGTCGACAGTTTGACCGGTGAATTTGTGGCCGCTTTGAATTTAAAAAACAAATCCGATGTGGTCTTAACCGTGAAAAAAGACAGCATTGCATTTAATAACACCATTGTTTCCATAAAAGATGCATCCTTCACAAATCCTCCACTTTCTAAACCCATTGAAATTAAAACGGAAAAAATAGCAGCGGATAAAAGTTTTATCATTTCCAACATCTATTATAAAACCAACAGTTCCGAACTCACCGACGACAGTAAAAAAATTCTGATGATATTTGCCGATTATCTGAAAGAAAATCCCAAACTCAAAATAGAAATTGCCGGGCATACGGATAATGTGGGAAATCCGAAAGACAATCTGGCTTTGAGTAATAACCGTGCCTTCACCGTAAAACAAACCCTGGAGGAATTCGGTGTATCGGGAAAACGCATTTTGGCGGTGGGGTATGGTCCTAACAAGCCCATAGCTCCTAATACAACCGAAGAGGGGAGAGCCAAAAACAGAAGAACGGAATTCAGAATACTTTCTGAATGAGTATGGAAATTTCCGACGAAATTCTTCATCATTATCTGAAAACGTATTGGGGAGCTCAGCAGTTCAGGCCCTTACAAAAAGAAATCGTACGTTCGGTAATGGACGGTATTGATACGCTTGCACTTTTGCCCACCGGTGGAGGTAAATCTTTGTGCTATCAATTGCCCGTTTTGGTTACCCAAACATTGGGCATAGTGGTATCTCCACTAGTTTCACTGATGAACGACCAAAGCGAAAATTTGAAAAAGAAAAATATTCTTAGTTATCCGCTTCATTCATTTATTCCCCGGCGCCAACAAGAAATTGCCCTTGAAAATGCCTTCAGAGGTGCATGCCGCTTTTTGTTCGTATCGCCCGAAAAAATTCAATCGAAAATTTTTTTAAACCAAATCCGTGAGTTGCCGGTTTGGCTCATTGCAGTGGATGAAGCGCATTGCATTTCTCAGTGGGGGCACGATTTCCGGCCTTCCTACCGGAATATTGCCTCACTTCGTGAAATTTTTCCCCACGCCCGCTGTATTGCTCTAACGGCTACGGCGACGCAAAAAGTGGTGGAGGACATCAAACAAACGCTGGGTTTTAAAAATAATGCCCGCATTTTTCGTCAATCTTTTTTAAGAAAAAATATTTTTATTCAAATTGAAAATACGATCGCTTCCGAACAGTTGATGCTTCATGCCCTTAAAAATTTATCGGGCAGTGGTATTGTTTATTTTCGTAACCGAAAAAAAACCGAACTCTATTCAAAATTTTTGAATCATCATGGTATCCGCTCATCTTATTACCATGCCGGAATATCCAAAGATTACAGGGATAAAATTCAGACGGAATGGATACAGGGAAAAACCCGGGTCATTTGTGCTACTACGGCTTTTGGTATGGGGATTGACAAGCCCGATGTTCGTTTGGTCATTCATCCCGATATCCCCGAGTCGCCCGAGGCCTGGTATCAGGAAATCGGACGAGCCGGTCGCGACGGATTACCCTCTCATGCATTGCTTCTATTTGATTATAAACAAATTCAAAACTTAAAAAATAAAATTTCCGATATTTTCCCCAACAGGGAATTTCTTAAAATCGTTCTGAATCAACTTTATAATTTTTTTCAAATAGCTATGGGAAGCGGTGCGACTTTTCATGCCCCTTTTGATTTAAATCGCTTCACAACAGCCTACAAATTACACCTGAACCAAACATATTATGCTTTGCAACTGCTGGAAAAACTTGGGCATATAAAATTGCATGATGTTTATCGTCACGATTCTGCCGTGCAATTTATTTTACCGTATCAGGAACTTTATGAATTTCAAATCAGGTTCCCGCAACATGAGGCATTGATTAAATTTCTCCTGCGAAGCTACTCGGGTATATTAAATTTCCCGGTCCCCGTCAATGAATATAAAATTGCCAACGGGTTAAAGAAAAACCAGTACGATGTAAAAAAACAACTGGAATTGCTTCATCAAAACGGTGTATTGCATTATGAACCGAAAACGGAACTACCTTCCCTTGAATTTTTAACCGATCGTGTCAGACAAGAAGATATATTCATCAACAATGAACTTTACGATTTACTTAAAAGTAATGCGGAAGAAAAAATCAATGCTATGATTCGATTGGTTACGGAAAATAAATGCCGTAACAGGATGATCATGGAATATTTTGATGAAAAAATGGATAACGATTGCGGCATATGTGACGTATGCGAGAAAAAGTACAAGCTGCTTGATTTGGAACCTCAAATTTTACAAATATTGCAATCTTCCCCATTTACGTTAAATGAAATTGTATCAAAGTTTCCTTTATCGCTTCAGAAACATGTTATACCGGCCGTAAAAAAGCTATATGAATGTGGAAAAATCAAATATCAAACGGAAAAATTTTATATATATTAACACACCAAAATTAATTTTTGGCGTTAAATTTGATTCAAAGGCCTTTAAAGTGAAAAATATCTTTTTGTTTTTTTTACTGTTATTTTTCGCCGTGAATTATAATTCACAAACCACCGATGCTCAAGGAAGAAAGCAGGGGTATTGGAAAAAAAAGGATGAAAAAACGGGTAAATTAATCTATGAAGGAGAATTTAAAGATGATAAACCAACAGGCAAGTTTATTTATTATTATCCGAATGATACGACACGCAGAGCCGTAATGTATTTTTATAAAAACGGTGATATTGCCTATGCTAATTTATATCACCAAACGTCCGGACGATTAATGGCACAGGGAAAATATGTAAAGGAAAAAAAAGACAGTGTTTGGAAATATTTCGATGAAGGCGGCCGGCTCATTTCATCCGAGTATTATGTAAACGGAAAGAAAGAGGGGAAAGCTTATGTGTATTTGAATGAAAAAGAAGTCATTGAAGAAACGGAATATAAGAACGATTTAAAGCATGGATCCTACAAACAATATTATCAAGCCGGAAAAATCAAGTGCGTAGGAAATTATGAGAATGGAGAAAAAAAGGGTAAATTCACATGGTATTATCCCGACGGAAAAATATATCAGGTGGGAAATTATGTAAAAGGTCAACCCGAAGGTGTTTTTTTGATATTTGAAAAAGACGGAAAAATAAAAGAAAAGCAAGTGTTTTACAAAGGAACTTTATTAAAAGGAAAAGATGCCGAGGTCTATGAAAAAAAACTAAAAGAATCCGGGACTTCGGCTGAAGAAAAAGAAAAACCGAATTCTAAACCCGTTAAAGGTACTGCTTTAAAAAAACATTAAGTTTTTAATGATTAATTCTTAACATTACAGGAGCCGTTATTTTTGCGGCATGAATCAAGTTACACAGTTCTTGTCGGTTTTATCGAATTTGTTCGGGGAAATTCCGGAAGAAAGAAAGAATCTGATAAAAAAATTAGCGGACTATGGCAACAAATCCATTCGTGAGAAAAATACGTTATCGCTGCTGTATGTCTGCATACACAATTCCAGAAGGAGCCATTTCGGACAGGCATGGGGTGCTGCTGCCGCGGCCTATTTCGGATTTAATCATGTTTATACGTTTTCCGGCGGAACGGAAGTCACGGCCATACACCCGAACACAATAGCAGCTCTGCAACGGGCCGGTTGGATTATTGAAAAAAAAACTGGAGGTGAAAACCCCGTCTATGCCGGTTTTTATCACGAATATCTTCCTCCTGTTATGTTTTTTTCCAAGGTGATGGCTCATCCGGTTAATCCGGCCACAAAATTTGCCGCTGTGATGACCTGCGGAGAAGCAGAGGAAAATTGTCCGTTTGTGCCCGGTGCCGATATACGGGTTTCGCTCAGCTATTCCGACCCCAAAAAAGCAGACGGTACCCCCGAACAAGACCAAACTTATGATGAACGTTGCCGTCAGATTGCTTTGGAAAATCTTTTCCTTTTTTCTGA
>FQKF010097739.1_pt1 | contig 23824 bp, 29 predicted proteins | sample 1504521 | NCBI WGS metagenome assembly FQKF01 (sample SAMEA4475357, study PRJEB15587) | soil metagenome | biome: Soil; feature: Field | place: India | collected 2015-03-11 | depth 0 m
CAAACAGGTATCCCTAACGTTAGGGGCTGAGACTGTAGGTCAACCTTCTCGCTTGACAACGTATCGTCTTAATTTATTTGTGCATCCTACAAACGTAAGATCTAAGTCTAAACAACCAATTGATCTTGCTTAGGCAAGTTATAGATTGAATCATTACGATTGAGCGAATCGACGTAAAAAATGTCTCAGATTTGCAGAGTATAGCAGGGATGGAGAATGCCTAAAGTGGAAACAATACCTTGTCAGCGAGATTATTTTTGAGGATGAAAGGGGTAATAATTGACAAGGTAGTGTAAAATATTTTGTGTAAACCTTCCTTTCGCAGCGCTTTTGTTCAGTGTGGAATAGATTAGTAGAAAAATGTAAAATAGTAGAAAATATCTAAACAATGATTTACTTGCGTGGGCATCATCTTATATGTTTGCATTTCTTTACTGGAGAGGGATACAGCAAAGAATTTGTTGAAAACCTTTATTCAGTAATTAATAGAACAGAAAATGAAATTATTCATGTTGCTGAAGGAGCAGATGAAATATGTAAAAAATGTCCATATCTTATAGACAATATCTGCAAAGATGAAAAAGAAATAGCAGATATGGATAAAACTGCCCTAAAATTGCTAAAACTTAAAACAACTGATAATGTTTCATGGGATGAAATAAAGAAAAACCTACTTGAAATCTTTAATCATTGGTATAAGCTTTATTGCGTGCCCTGTATCTATATGGATGTTTGCTCAAAAACTTCGCTATTTAAGTCTCTTAGGAAGAGTTCTATCTGCTAAACTTCTTTTTGAATCTATCCTTTCTTTATAGAACTTTATTGAATCTTCAACATCCTTCAACCCTTCAGCGTATACATATCTTAAGTATCCTTCAGTTCTATATGAGGTAATATTTCGCAGTCTTTCTTTAAGGGTTAAAAAATAGCAGTAATAGAAAAGGTCTTCGTCAGGAACATAACCATCCTTGTAAACAGCTTCATTTACTTTATTAAGAAAGTAATACTGTTCTGATGGAGATAACTCCTTCAAAAACTTTTTTGCAGTCTCTCTATCAAAAACTTCTGCCATTGTGATTAATTATATCAAACCATCCCTCTTATCAATTTAGTTATCCTCAAAAGCTCTCTTACTTCCTGTTCCCAAGATTCACTTCTGTATGGTGAAATTCTCTCTATTAAAACAGTTGACCCTGTTGAACGAATCACAACATTGCCACACTGCTGCAAAACATTATAAAAATCACCATGAAAGGTTGGTGTAAAGCTATTTTTGTGAATATAAAGTTCTGAATACTTTATTGATTGGTCAGAAAAATAATGTTCAACTTTATTGAATCCTGAGGATGAGAGTGATAATTCATTACCCTTGCGAAGGATATTACCAATCTTGCCTTTTATTGAGGGTATATGAAAGAGAATCCATCTCCCAGTTTTTAATCTTTGAGGTATTACTGCTATTAGTGAATTGTTATCACCCTCTGTATTTGAAACCCAGCAAATCTTCAAATCATCCTGTGGTCTCTGGAACGCCTGTTCTATGAAAATCGGATAAGGAACTGTTGATTTAAAGGCTTCTTTGAGGGGTTGAATTTTAGGGTCTGACAAATCCAAATTTATAAATCCTTCATGGGACAAAGCCTTGTTAATAGGGATGGCGACTTTTTGATTGGGCTTCCTCTTGCCAAAAAATAACACAAGAATAAAAATTACAAAAGCTAAAAATATTCCTAATAAACCTACAATCATAATTCAATTTAATCTAACATATGTTTACCATAAAACTTAAACCTTTATTCATATCCAGAAAAAAAAGTTTGTAAAAATTTGCCTCAAAGTCCTATATTTATTAATGCCTGATGAAGTCAATATTGTTTTTTCATCACATAGAGTTGAGTTTCTGTCATCAATTTATGATTGGATGAAGCAATCTGACTTTATAATTCTTGAAGAAGCTCCAAATGAAATGTTCAGGAAAATGCTAAAAGAGGAAATCTCTATTGAGAAATATCTCGAAGAAGAGATTTTTGAATTTCCTGAGTTTTCCTACCGATTCTATGAAATTCTCAAGAAACTTTACAGAAATGGAAAGGAGATAGTACAAATTGAACCCTATATGGAGAGACTTTTAAAAATCTATGATTTGTTTTCTGAAGGAAAAATGCCTCAGGATATAGAAAAAATTGCAGAATTGAAGGATGTATATAAAATGGAGAAGAGAGCAACTAAAGAATTGATAGATTTCTATGAAGCATCAATAAGTAGTCCCTTTATTGAAATAGTTGAAAAAGTAAAGAAATTTGCTAAGGCTGATGCTGAAAGATTTCGTCTCCGCGATACTCTTCGCGCTAATGAGATTGTAAATTCATTGCCTCAGAAGGGTAAAGTTTTCATTGAAGCAGGTGCTATTCATCAGTATTTAAGAAAAGTGCTTTCTGAGAAATTAGCAAGTCATTGTAAGATAAATAAGGTTTTTTCATTAGAAAATACAGTAAAAGAACTGACTGGCAAGAGATGGCTCTTTCCACCTGGAGACATCCTTACACTTAGGTATATTTTCAACAAAAGGGAGAATGAAGAGTGGGAAAATCTTCTCTCTGCAAGGTCTCTTATCTACATAATGCTAATTGAAAAGGAAGAGATGCTTCCTGAAGAGAAAAATAAAACACCCCATCTTATTGACGAGATTGAAATTGTAAGAATGGTCAATAAACTTTCATTCAAGGATTGTGAAAGGCTTTATAGGGAAATAAGATTTAAAAATAAAGAAAAGGCAAAAGGGATTGTTAATAACTTTGTTTTATCAAAACAGCAGCCAATAGTGCTTTAGTAACATCTTCCATAAAGGAAAAATTAAGCTTTTCAGGTGTGTCTTGAGAGGTATGATAATAGGGATTTCTGAACATGGCTGTATCGGTAAGCATTACTGCCTGAAAACCTGCATCCCAAAAAGGTGCATGGTCACTGAATCTTGTTTCAAGGGATAGCCAGCCATTCATTGGAACTTTATGTGTAATAAGGTTAAGTGAAGGAACAAAAGTTTTTGCCTGTTCAAAAAGCTCCAAAAGAACATTGGATTTCCCATTTCCCACAACGCCAAGAAAATTTCCCACATCTGGTCCTTTTGTAAAAGCGGGAAGTTTTTGTGAACCCTTTAAATCTGAGTAGTAACTTACTGACTCAAGTATCAGGGCTTTGTATCTGTGCCCAAGCTTTTTGAACTTTTTAACAAACTGACTGCTTCCGATTATGAATTTAAGGTCAAAAGCCTGGGGTTCTTCAAGGGTAAAGGCAACAAATTTTATCTTTTCAGCAACTGGAGTCTCTCTAATAACTCTTGCTAATTCAAGCATTACAGCCACACCGCTTGCATTGTCATCAGCACCGGGAGACCCTATAGCAGAGTCATAGTGTGCTCCTATCAATAACCATTCTTTATTTGAGTTAATACCCCTTAGAGTGGCTATGATATTTTTATACTCTTTGCCATTATAGGAAAATCCATCAATTTCAACGATATAGCCGTATTCTCTAAATCTATCTTCAATAAATTTTGCTACTGATAAGAGGGCTTCGTAGTTATAACAGCCGTGTCTTGGAATGGATATTGATTGAACAATGTTTTTAAGGTTGTTCTGTTCTATTTTCTGTAAGACTTTTTCAATATCCATTTTATATTTCGAAATCAATGGATTTTTGTTCTAAAACTGCTCTTTTATGCTCGTAGATTCTTTCTTTTTCAACTATGTGCAAAACCCTCCATCCTCTTTCTTTAAGAACTTCCGAGATAAATCTTCTATGACAGCGAAAGAAGAGCTTTTCTGCACATAAAAATACTGATAAACTACGTCCTGCAATTTCTTCAAGTTTTTCAATTCCTTTTGCAAATTCTTCTGTTTTAGTGTAATTGTCATAACCACCTTTTCTAAAGCCCCCGAGTTCCCTTCCAAGAGAGACATATCTGATTCCTTCTTTTTCTAAAGCTTCTATGAGACTTTCCGAATTGAAATGGGGAAATTTTTTTGATTGAAGGAAACTTCTTACATCTATAGCTGTCTTTATTCGATACTTTTCTAAAATTTCTATGAACTCATCAATTGAACGGTTACTTGTGCCAATTGTATAAATCAGTTTTTCAGACAATTTTTATTATTGCTTCATCAAGGCTCTTTATTTTCTTCGATGATGGTGTCTCATCGGGATAACCAATTCCTATACAGGCAATAATTCTTAAATTTTTTGGAATATCTAGTACCTGTCTTACATGATTTTCTCTTTCCATAGAGTCAGGATTATAAATAGCACCCCAGCATGCTCCTAATCCAATAGAATGAGCTTCAAGTAAAAGTGCCATAATTGCACATCCCATGTCTTCAAGCCAATGATTGCTTTTCTTTTCATCGGCTAAAGCCACTATAACATAGGGTGCATTTTCAAGAAACTTTGTATAAGGTTGAGCTTTGCTTAATTTTTGAATTGTTTCTTTATTCTTAACAAGAATGAATGACCAAGGTTGAGAGTTTCTCGCTGAGGGAGCATAAAGTGCTGCTTCAATACATTTTATAATCATCACCTCTGATGGAGACTCATTTTTGTATTTTCTAATACTTCTTCGAGTTCTGATTATCTCAAAAATATCCATATTTAAATTATAGCACAGGTTAAAAAGAGAAAATGAACTTGTATAGGAAATGTTGTATCTATTAATATTAAATATGAACGATAAAATTCAACTTGAAAAAAAACGAGAGATCTCATCAGATATCCCTAATCTTTACAGAGTTTATCTAATCAATGATGACTATACTACTATGGATTTCGTTGTTCACATATTAATGACTATATTCGGTAAATCAAAAATAGAAGCAACCAAAATTATGTTGCATGTGCATCGTAATGGAAAAGGACTTGCAGGCATATATACTAAGGAAATTGCTGAAACAAAGGTACATGAGGTAGAAAAACTTGCAAGAATTAATGGTTTCCCTTTAAAATGCATTATAGAAAGAGATGATAGATAAAGATTTACAAATAATAATAACTGCAACTGTGGAAGATGCTATTGAAAGGGGTCATCAGTATTTGACAGTAGAGCATCTTACCTACGCAATTTTACATGATGAATACGGCATGGAAATAATAAAAAACTGCGGTGGCAATCCAGAAAAGATTAAAATGAGCCTTGAGACCTTCCTTGATCAAAATATACCAAAGAAAAAAGGAAAAGGACAGGCTCATCCAACAATAGCTTTTCAAAGAGTAATGGAAAGAACTCTAAACCATATAAAATCAGCTGAAAAAAAACAGGCTGATGCAGGAGATTTTCTTGCTGCAATTTTCCTTGAAGAGGAAACTTATGCAGTAAGCCTTTTAAAATCTTACGGAATATCAAGAATAGATATTTTGAATTACATCTCCCACGGAATACCTAAAACAGATTATGAGGAAGAGGGTGTCAAAGAAGATAAAAAAGTAGATGCTCTCAAAACCTTTACATCTGAATTAATAGTAAAGGCAAGAAAAGGAGAGATTGACCCAATTGTAGGAAGACAGAATGAATTAGAAAGGGTCATTCAGATTCTCACAAGAAGGAGAAAAAATAATGTTATCCTTGTCGGAGAACCTGGAGTAGGTAAAACAGCAATAGTGGAGGGACTTGCTTTAAAAATTGCCAAAGGTGATGTCCCCCAACATCTGAAAAATTTTAAAATATATGCTCTTGATATGGGCTCTCTTCTTGCTGGGACAAAATACAGAGGCGATTTTGAAGCAAGAATGAAAACCCTAATAAATTCTCTCTACAATATCAGAAATTGCATCCTCTTCATTGATGAAATTCATACAATTGTAGGTGCAGGTTCAGCAAGTGGAAGCACTGTCGATGCCTCTAATCTACTAAAACCTATCCTTATTGAAGGGAAAATAAGAACCATAGGGGCTACAACCTATGAGGAATATAGAAATTATTTTGAAAAAGATAGAGCTCTTTCAAGAAGATTTCAGAAAATAGATATAACTGAACCTACGGAAGAGGAAACCTATGAAATTCTCAAGGGACTTAAAAACTATTATGAAAACCATCATGGAGTAACCTATACGGATGAAGCTTTGAAAGCTGCGGCTCAACTTTCTGCACGTTACATCAACGATAGATTTTTACCAGACAAGGCAATAGACCTCATTGATGAGGCAGGCGCTGTAGTAAGGCTTTATCAGGAAGACAAGATTGTTGATCAAAAGGTTATTGAACAGACCGTATCTAAAATTGCGAGAATCCCCTCGCAAGAAATTACCTCAAATGACATTGATAGACTTAAAAATCTCGAAGGAGAATTGAAAACGCAGATTTTCGGGCAAGATGAAGCAGTAGACGCTGTTGTAAGAGTAATAAAACTATCCAAGGCAGGACTTAAAGAAATTCAGAAACCCATAGGTAGCTTCCTCTTTACAGGACCTACGGGGGTTGGTAAAACTGAATTAGCAAAACAACTGGCAAACAAGTTAGGTATAAATTTCTTAAGATATGACATGAGCGAATATATGGAAAAACATTCTGTAGCAAAGTTAATAGGAGCACCCCCTGGATATATAGGATTTGAACAAGGAGGACTTCTTACTGAACAAATAAGAAAAACTCCCCACTGTGTTCTTTTGCTTGATGAGATAGAAAAAGCCCATGAAGATATATTTAATATTCTTCTTCAGATAATGGATTACGGTACTCTCACAGATAATACAGGTAGAAAAGCAGATTTTAGGAATGTAATCTTAATAATGACCTCTAATCTCGGGGCAAGAGAAATGGAAAAGCCGGTAATCGGATTCGGAGATAGAACTTCAGATCAAATAAATAAAGGCAAAGAAGCAATTGAAAGACTATTTAGTCCTGAATTTAGAAACCGTCTTGATGCTGTCATAGCATTCAATCCACTACCTGAAGATATTGTTATAAAAATAGTAGATAAATTCATATCAGAGCTAAATACCCAATTATCAGAAAAAAATATTAAAGTTTCTCTTACTGAAAAGGCAAAAAAATGGCTTTCCAAGAGAGGATTTGACCCTAAGTTTGGTGCAAGGCCTTTGCAGAGACTTATTCAAAAGGAAGTTAAAACTCCTTTGGTGGAAGAGATTCTCTTTGGTGAACTTAAAAATGGTGGGACAGTGATAATTGATATTGTCAAAGATACATTCCATTACAAAGTAAATGACTGTATTCCTGCTTCCTGATGCTCTTGTCTTCCCTGAACCTGAATTGGCTGAACCTGATGGCTTACTCGCAATAGGTGGAGATTTAAGCCCAGAAAGATTAATTCTTGCTTATAAATCTGGCATATTCCCCTGGTATAATCAACTACCTATTATGTGGTGGTGTCCACCTGTAAGACCTCTAATTTTTCTTAGACTTTTTAGACTTTCTAAAAGTCTAAATCATATTTTGAAAAGAGATATCTTCACTGTGACTTTTGATAGAGATTTTTTAGGAGTTATTGAGGGCTGTGCTAATGCAAAGAGAAGAGACTCAATAGACACATGGATTACTCCAGAAATGAAAGAAGCTTATGTTCAACTTTACAGTCTTGGCTTTGCTCACTCTGTAGAAGTATGGAAAGAAGATAACCTCGTAGGTGGACTTTATGGAGTTGCAATAGGTAAAGCCTTTTTTGGAGAGTCCATGTTTTCCCTATTAAGCAATGCTTCAAAAGTTGCCCTCGCATGCCTGGTTGAGTTTTTGATTGAGAACAATTTTTATTTTATTGATTGTCAGATAACCAACGAACACCTTTTGAAAATGGGTGCAATAGAGATCCCACGGATAGTTTTTTTGAAAATTCTCAGCGAAGCGATATCAAAAAATTTTATAAATAAGAAGTGGAATCGTAAAAAAATTTATACCCGTGAAACAGCTCATTTCCTCAAAGAAAAATTAATTAAAAGGAGTAATCATCAATGAAACTTCTGCTTTTTGATATTGATGGAACCTTATTGAGCGCCGGAGGTGCTGGCACAAGGTCTCTTAATAAAGCCTTTGAAAAAGTGCTTGGGATAAAAGAGGCTTTTAAAAATTTTGAAATGGCTGGTAAAACCGATATACTCATAGTTAAAGAAGGTCTTAAAAGGTGGGATATTGAACCAAATACATCATTAATTGGTGAGATTATTGAACATTATCTCTCTTTTCTGAGAATTGAGATTAATAATAACTCGAAACATTTAAAACCAGGTGTTCTTGAGTTTATCCAACTAAATAGGGAAAAGTTCAACTATCCTATGGGATTATTAACAGGTAATCTTGAAAGGGGTGCACGAATCAAACTCGAACCTTTTGACTTAAATACCTTTTTCCCTTTCGGAGCTTTTGGTAGTGACCATGAAGACAGAAATCATCTTTTACCAATAGCAATTGATAGATTTTTCTTTAAATTCCAAAGGAAAATTGAGTTTAATCAATGTATTGTAATAGGTGATACGCCCAGAGATGTTGCTTGTGCAAAGCCCTACGGAGCTTGCGTAGTGGCAGTAGCCACAGGACCCTATAGTAAAACTGATTTAGAGAAAACAGATGCAGATGTGGTAGTTGAAAACTTATTGGAGATTAATAAGTTAATGCCACTTCTGACTTAATGAAATTGCGATGGGAAAATTTCCTGTAACTGAAAAAAAAGAAAAGGAACTTCTAAAGGATATGGAAGACCTTGGTATAAAAGAAATTGATATGGAAGAAAAATTCATTAAATGCTCAGGGCATGGAGGCCAGAAAGTTAATAAAACCTCTACAGGAGTTTATCTTAGGCATATTCCAACAGGCATTGAAGTTAAATATACAAAAGAACGTTCACAAGGACTAAATAGATTTTTTGCAAGAAGACTGCTTGTAGAAAAAATTAAAGAAAAGCTCGGATTACCAACTGAAAAATCAAAGGAAATAGAGAGAATTAGAAGAAAGAAAAGATTAAGTAAGAAAATAAATAAAGAAAGAGAGGGCAAGTAGCCCTCTCTTTTATCTGGGTATTAGTTTTGTTGCTAATTGAATTCTTATTGTAGCCCTCTCAAGAGCCGCCTGCGCTCTTGCATGGTCAATGTCAGCCTCACCAGCTTGTGCCTTGCGAAGTCTTTCCTCTGCACGTGCCAATGCAGCTTTCGCTCTCTCCACATCAATCTCTTCAACTTTCTCAGCACTTCCCACTAAAACTAAAACTCTATCATTCAGAACTTCGCAATATCCGCGGTTAATAAATACATATTGAGTTTGTCCGTCTTTCTTATAAGTGAGAGAGCCAATTCTTAAAGCTGTCATAAAAGCACAGTGCCCAGGAAATACTCCAAAATCACCTTCAGCACCTGTGGCATAAACTTCATCTACTGCTTCGTTTATTAATTCACCATAAGGTGTTATAACCTCTAAATTCAACTTGTTCTCCATCACTCACTCCTTTAATTAGACCTGTCTTGTGTAACCAAGCTTCTTAGCTTTCTCCTCCACTTCTTCAATTTGACCAACCATATAGAATGCTTGCTCTGGTAGGTCATCATATTTACCATCAAGAATTGCTTTAAATCCTTTTATTGTATCGTCAAGCTTAACGTATCTTCCAGGTGTTCCTGTAAATGTCTCTGCCACATGGAATGGCTGGCTGAGGAATCTCTGAAGTTTTCTTGCTCTCGCAACGGTAAGCTTGTCATCTTCTGAAAGTTCTTCTATACCAAGAATTGCTATGATGTCTTGCAATTCCTTGTATCTTTGCAATACGGACTGAACACCTCTTGCCACCTGATAATGTTCATCACCAACTACTCTGGGGTCAAGAATTCGGCTAGTGGAGTCAAGAGGGTCAACGGCAGGATATATTCCAAGCTCTGCAATCTGACGGGAGAGAACGACTGTTCCATCAAGGTGAGCAAAGACTGCTGCAACTGCAGGGTCTGTTAAGTCGTCTGCAGGAACGTAGATTGCCTGCATGGAGGTAATGGAGCCTTTTGCTGTGGTGGTAATTCTTTCCTGCAAAGCACCCATTTCTGTAGAAAGTGTTGGCTGATAACCGACTGCTGACGGCATTCTACCGAGAAGTGCCGAAACCTCAGAACCAGCAAGGGTATATCTGAAGATGTTATCTATGAAGATAAGAACGTCCTGTCCCTGATCTCTAAAGTACTCAGCAACCGTAAGGGCTGTAAGTGCAATACGGGCTCTAACTCCAGGTGGCTCATTCATCTGTCCATAAACAAGGGCAACCTGAGGTAAGACTCCTGAATGCTTCATTTCAAGATAAAGGTCGTTTCCTTCACGGGTTCTCTCTCCAACACCTGCGAAAACGGAAACACCACCGTGCTTCATAGCAATGTTATGAATCATCTCCATAATAACGACTGTTTTGCCGACTCCTGCACCACCAAACATTCCCATTTTTCCACCTCTAACGAAGGGAACGAGGAGGTCAAAAACTTTAACGCCTGTTTCAAACTGCTGGGTTGTTGGTGATTGTTCGGTAAATTCAGGAGCTATTCTATGAATTGGATACATATCTTGTGCCTGAATTGGACCTGCTTCATCAACAGGCTCACCAATAACATTAACAATTCTTCCGAGAACCGGTTTGCCTACGGGAACTGTAATTGGTGCTCCTGTATCGACAACTTTCATTCCTCTTACTAAGCCATCAGTAGAACCCATAGCAATTGTTCTTACTTTGTTCTCACCGAGATGCATGGCAACTTCAAGGGTAAGATGAAGCTCTGGAATACCTTTCTGAGGATCACCAGGTTCATCTATTTTTAATGCATTTAAAACCTCTGGCAACTGTCCTTCAAATTCGCAGTCAACAACTGTTCCTATGACCTGTACTACTTTACCTACGTTCATAATTTAAAACCTCCTTTATTCTTTTTTAAAGTTTTATCCTTCACTTTGTTTTAAAGCCTCAACCCCGCCAACAATATCCATCAGTTCTTTTGTGATGGATGCCTGTCTTACTTTATTTGCAAGCAGTGTTGTCTTTCTAATAAGTTCATCGCAATTCTTTGTGGCATTATCCATGGCGGTCATTCTTGCTGCTTCTTCTGCAGCCTGAGATTCTAATAGAGCCCTGTATATTTGAATTTCAATATAAATAGGAAGCAACATGGCAAAAAGCTCAGGGGCTCTTGGTTCATAGGTAAAAGGTATAAATGTAGGCTGTTCAGCAGGCGTTGAATCTATCCTTCCGATAGGAAGCAATCTGTTGATTACAACCCTCTGTGCAATAACTGACTTAAACTCGTTGAATATTACAACAACCTCATCAACAGCCTCTGTTACATAGGCATTTATCATCTCTTGGGCTATCATCTGAGCATGGGTATATTGAAGTTTTCCAGAGATGCCAGTCCATACGTTCTTAAATTGAAAATCTCTCCTTTTAAAGTAATCTCTTGCCTTTCTTCCTACAACTGAAAGAACAATATTAAGCCCCTCACCTTTTAGCCTGTTAATTTCCTTGTGGGCAGCTCTTAGTATGTTTGTATTGAAGGCACCGCAAAGTCCTTTATCTGATGTTATCACCAATACTTCCACAGTTTTAACAGGCCTTCTAAGAAGAATTGGTGGCACATCACCCCTTGTCTCCGCAGCACCTGAAAGATCAGCAAGAACTTGCTGCATCTTAGTGGCGTAAGGCCTGTATCTGAGCATGCTGTCTTGGACTTTACGGAGCTTTGCCGCTGCCACCATCTTCATGGCAGAGGTGATCTTTTTTGTTCCCTGTATTGCCTTTATTTTCTTTCTTATATCTCTTAATGTTGGCATTTAACAGCTCCTACCTTCAGATTTTTATATTAAGGCTGAAATGTCTTCTTAAACTCTACGATAGCATCAGTAATTTTCTGCCTAAGTGTATCGTCAAGCTCTTTTTTCTCTCTGATTTCTTTTCTTAGGTCTTCCTTTTGACTTCTAATGAAGCTCAAGAAGCCCTGCTCAAATGGCTTAATTGCTGAAACTGGTAACTCATCAAGATGTCCCTGTGTTCCTGCAAATATGAGCATTATCTGGTCTTCGACAGGCATAGGTACATATTGGTCCTGCTTTAGAAGCTCAACCATTCTCTGTCCTCTTTCCAGCAAAGACCTTGTTGCTTTGTCGAGATCTGCAGCAAACTGGGCAAAGGCTGCGAGCTCTCTATACTGGGCAAGGTCAAGTCTTAACATACCTGCAACCTGCTTCATAGCCTTAATCTGTGCTGCACCACCGACACGGCTAACAGAAAGACCGACGTTAATAGCAGGACGGACACCTGCATAGAAAAGTTCTGGTTCAAGATATATCTGACCATCAGTAATTGAGATAACGTTTGTAGGAATATATCCAGAAACGTCACCTGCTTGTGTTTCAATAACAGGTAATGCGGTTAATGAACCTCCTCCTTCAGCATCGGAGAGTTTTGCTGCTCTTTCAAGCAATCTTGAATGGAGATAGAAAACGTCACCAGGATAAGCTTCTCTTCCTGGTGGTCTTCTTAGAATCAAGGAAACCTGTCTGTATGCATAAGCCTGTTTTGTAAGGTCATCATAGCAAACCAAGGCGTGCATTCCTTTATCTCTAAAATATTCGCCCATTGCACAGCCTACATAGGGTGCAAGATATTGCATGGATGCAGGTTCAGAGGCTGTTGCTGCCACTACAATGGTATGGTCCATTGCACCATACTTTTTAAGAGTTTCAACGACCTGAACAACACTCTGACGTCTCTGTCCGCAGGCAACATAAATACATATACAGTTCTGACCCTTTTGATTTATTATCGTATCAAGCAAGATTGCTGTCTTACCTGTCTGACGGTCACCAATAACAAGCTCTCTTTGTCCTCTTCCTATTGGAATCATTGCATCTATTGCCTTAAGACCTGTCTGAAGAGGCTCTTTAACAGGTTGACGTTTAATAATACCAGGAGCAATTATGTCAACCTTTCTTGAAGCCTTTGCGTTAAGTGGACCTTTGCCGTCAACGGGAATTCCAATTGCATTAACTACTCTTCCAATAAGCTCCTCTCCAACAGGTGTCTCCATAACTCTTCCTGTTCTCTTAACAATGTCACCTTCTTTAACAAGTCTGTCATCACCGAAAAGAATGGCACCAACATTGTCTTCTTCAAGGTTTAGAGCCATTCCATAAACACCGTTTGGAAGTTCAAGCATCTCAGATGCCATACAATTGTCTAAACCATAGATTCTTGCAACACCGTCACCGATAGAGGTAACTATTCCTACCTCGCTGACATCAGCTTTCTTCTCAAAGTCAGCAATCTGCTTCTTAAGGTACTCACTAATTTCTTCCATCTTAAGTTCCATAGTTTCTCACCCCTTTATAAGCTTATCTCTTAAAAGACCCAACTGGCCTTTTATGCTCAAATCATACATAGTGCTACCCACTTTAACTCTAACTCCTCCAATCAATGAGGGATCAATTTCATATTGAAGTTCCACATCTTTTCCTGTAATTGACTTTAATGACTCAACAATCTTTTGCTTTATATCATCAGGAAGCTCAATGGCAGAAGTAACCACTCCCTTAACTTTTTTCTTCGCTTCCAGGTATAGAGCATTAATATACCTTACAATCTCCCCAAGACCTATTAATACCCCTTCAATGCTTAAAAAGCTTAAAAACTTTTTGACCTCCTCTGGAAGACCTAATTTTTCACATAGGTAACTTATAACTCCTACCCTCTCTTCATCCTTAAAGGAAGGTGAAGTAAGCATATTTCTGAACTGCCTTTCTTTCTGCATAAGTAAAACTACTGTTTCAAGTTTTACTAAAACATCTGGGACCTGGTCAAGATTCACCAGGCTTAAAAATTGTTTTGCATATTTTTTTGCCTTTGTGCCTCTTACCTTTCTCAATTTTTCCGCCCCTCTATTATTTTTATTGATTCCTGAAGAAGTTTTGCTTGTTCTTCAGGTGTTATTTTTTCCTTTAATTTCTGCTCGCTTAATTGAATTGCCAGTTCAGCAGCCTCAAGCCTCAAAGCATCCTTAGCCATCTTTACTTCAAATTCTATGTTTGTTTTGGCTTGCTCAAGAATTTTTTCCTTCATCTTATCTGTTTCCTGGATTATCTGTATTTTTTCCTGTTCTCCAATCTTTTTTGCAGACTCTATAATATCTTGAACATCCTTATCTTTTAATTTTAATTTTTCTTCAACTTCTTGAAGTGCTTTCTTAGCCAATTCCTTTGCTTCTTGGGATTCCTTTATGCTTTTTTCAATAAGTTCCTTTCTCTGGGCAAGATAATTTTTTATTGGTTTCCCAAGAAACTTAACAAGTATAAAAACCAATATGGCAAAGTTAATTGTTTTAAAAGCCCAATCTTTTAAATCTCCTCCGCTATGCCCTCCTCCCTCTGCTGCAAAAGCAGATAAAGCTGTAAGCACAAGAATTGATGAAATTAAAATAATCAATTTTTTCATATAGCCTCCATTATGCCTTTACCAGTTTGTTAACTATCTCTTCAGAGATTCTATCAACTTCCTGCTTAAGCCTTGCTCTTACTTTCTCTGTCTCTGCTTTAATTTCTGCTCTTGCTTTTTCAATCATCTGAACAGCTTCTTTCTCAGCAGACGATAATACTTCCCTCTGATAGGCTAAAGCCTCTTCTCTTTGAGAATTGATAATTTGCTTTGCCTGAGCTTTTGCATTTGCCAAATCTGCATTCATTTGAGCTACAGCTGTGTCTTTTTTCTCATTCATAATTTGTGCTTCTTCGAGAGCTCCTTTGATCATTTGATCACGCTGTCTGAAAAGCTCCATCATGGGCTTGAAGAGAATAGCATTGAGGATAAACATTAAAACAAAGAATTGAATCATTAGGACAAAAAACCAATTGTTAAACTCTAACATACCCCACCTTCTTTCTGTTAGATTTTTGTTGCTTTAAAACAACTGCAAGACAAGATACCATATACAGCTTTTTTTGTCAAGAAATTAGTAATTTTAAATTTTTATCGTTCTATTAAAATTTTCTTATAAATCTCTATGAATGGTTTTAACATTAAAGAATTTCTTTCTTATGTAATCTGAAATTACCTCTGCAATAACTACCGACCTGTGTCTTCCTCCAGTGCAACCAATAGCAATATTTAAATAGGCTCTGCCCTCTTTTTTATATTTTGGTAAAACAAATCTTAAAAAACTCCTTATATGGTTTAGAAGTTTCTTCGTATCAACCTGATTTAAAACAAAATCCTTTACAGGTTTGTCAATACCTGTAAGTTGAGAAAGATTAGGGATAAAATATGGATTTGGAAGATATCTTACATCAAATACTAAATCGGCAACTATGGGAATTCCTTTTTTGTATCCAAAGGAAATTACTGTCACCGCTGGATAAATTCTATCTTTTTCATATATGCTTCTGATAAATTCTCTTAATTCATGAGGATTAAAATTTGTAGTATCTATTATCCTGTCAGCTAATGCTCTTATTGGAGAAAGAAGATTATGTTCCTCTCTGATCGCTTCTAATAAATTCGTATACTTGTAATAGAGAGGATGAGGTCTTCTTGTTTCTTTGTATCTTCTTAGTATTATCTCCTCATCGGCCTGGAGAAACAATATTTCAGTTGTATATCTTTTCTTTACTTCTTCGATGAATTCCGAAGCTTGCTCAGAAATATTATAACCTCTTATATCAACTCCAAGGGCAACTTTATCACAATGACCATAATCGTGTATTAACTTTATAAAGTCAATTACAAGAGGGGGAGGAAGATTATCAATAGAGAAAAAGCCTATATCTTCGAGAGTTCTGAGAGTTAAAGTTTTCCCCGCTCCTGATAATCCAGTAACTATAACTATATAGGGATTACAATTCAAATTCAAAATTCCTACTTTGCTGGTTCTATCAACCCATAGTTACCATCTTTTCTTCTGTACACTACATTTACATCACCTGTGAAGGGATTTAAAAAAATGAAAAAATCCTTATCAAGAAGCTCCATCTGATCAACTGCTTCATCTGGAGCCATTGGTCTGAGATCAAACTTTTTAAATTTAACAATTTTTTTCCCTGTTTCCCCGATTTCTATAGGGGTTGTACTATACTTATTTAAATCTTTCTTGTTTTTATTTTGTACTTTCTCTTTGTATTTAAGTATCTGTTTTTCAAGTTTCTCCACCACTTGATCAACTGCAGAGTATAAATCTTCTGTTCTTCCCTCAGCTTGAATTAGATGGCCATTTACCTTTAATAAAACCTCTATTTTATGGGTAAACTTCTCAGTGCTTATGGTGATAACTGCTTCTGAAAGTTCTCCTAAAAATTTACTAAATTTACTGAGTCTTTTTTCGATATACTGTCTCAATGCTTCAGTTACTTGGATATTCCTTCCTTTAATATTTAGCTTCATTTTCCAGTCCTCCTTAATATTTTTTAACCCTTCTTAAAGATTTGGGCGGGATTTTTAATTCCTCTCTATATTTTGCTACAGTTCTTCTTGCAATATCTATTCCTTCTTTTTTTAGAATATCTACTATTTCCATATCAGAGAATGGATTCTCATGATTTTCTTCATCTATAATTTTGCGTATTAATTCTTTCACTCTTGATGTTGAAATAGCTCCATTCTTCGAAGGAAGAGCATTAGTAAAGAAAAATTTGAAACTAAATATTCCATGATCACAAGCAACGTATTTATTTGAAGTTACCCTGCTTATAGTGCTTTCATGCAAACTTAAATCTTCAGCCACATCTCTGAGATTGAGGGGTTTAAGGAAATTGATGCCCTTATCAAAAAATTCTCTTTGGAATTTAATCAAACTCTCTGTGACTCTATATATAGTCTTATTTCTCTGCTCAAGTCCTCTTAATAATTCTACAGCACTTTTATATTTTTCCTTCAAAAATTTTTTCTCATCAGAGGGTAGTTTCTTGCCTTCAACCATTTCTCTATAAAAGTTATTTAGTTTTACTCTAGGAATACCTTCATCATTTAAAATTATTTGATATTCCTCATCAACTTTTTTCAAATATACATCTGGTATGGGGAAGGAAGATGTGGTAATGGCAAAATTTCTTCCAGGCCTTGGTTCGAGCTTTTCTATTATTTTTATTGTATTTAAAACATCTTCAATGGTTAAATTGAAAATTTTAGATAGTTTTTCATATTTTTTTCTCTGAATATCTTCAAGATGATTACTAACCATTGAGGAAACTACTGAATTTTCTAATCCCAAGGCCTTTAGTTGCAACAAAAGACACTCTTTCAAATCTCTTGCGCCTACTCCAGGTGGGTCAAATTCTTGAACAAGTGATATTGCTTCTTTTACTGTTTCTAAATCAGTATCAGCAAGTCGGGCAATTTCTTCATCAGAGGCCTTGAGATAACCATCTTCATCAATATTTCCGATAACTATTTCAGCAATAAGTCTAATCTTATCTTCTGCATTGCTTAATCTCAATTGCCAAAGTAAATGCTCCCATAAATCTGTTCTTTTTGAATAAAAAAGTTCAAAATTAGGTTTATCCTCTATACCGGGATTAAAATATCCTAAATCTCTTCCATCATCAGCTCTTTCTGAAAAATAATCATCAATTAATATTTTTTCAATTTTATCGATTACCAAAGGTTCTTGTTCCTCTGCAGGGCTTTCTAAAACTTGAGCGCCCTCTTCTTCATCCTCTAAATCTAATAAGGGATTTTCCATTATCTCTAACTGAATATACTGGCTTAATTCCAGTTGAGGCAACTGGAGTAATTTGAGTTGCATCTGTAGTTGAGGCGTAAGAGCAAGTTTTTGAGTTAATCTTAAGTCTACTCTCTGTTCAAGAGCCATTATAAGTTGAACTCCCTTCCAAGATATGATTCTCTTACAAGTGGATTGTTAACCAAAATATCAGGAGAACCTTCAGCAAGTAAAGTACCATTATGAATAATAAAAGCTCTATCAGTTATAGAAAGAGTTTCTCTCACATTGTGATCCGTTATTATCACACCTATGCCTTTATCTTTCAATTGTTTAATAGTTTTTTTTAATTCCATTACTGCCAAAGGGTCAATGCCGGCAAAGGGTTCATCAAAAAGCATAAATATTGGTTTTAAAGCAATTGCTCTTGCTATTTCAGCTCTACGTCTTTCTCCTCCGGATAGTTTATGCCCCTCTCTGTCGGCAAATTCTAAAAGATTAAATTCCTCTAAAAGAGACTTTACTTCATCATCAATATTCTTTAAAGCATCTTTATTATCTGCATATTTAATTTCAAGAACAGCTTTTAAGTTATCTCTAACTGTGAGTTTCCTAAAAATCGAAGGTTCTTGAGGTAAATAACCGAGACCGAGTCTTGCTCGTTTATATATAGGCAAAGAAGAAATGTCATTATTGTCGAGAAATATTCTGCCACTGTCTGGTCTAACAATGCCTATCATCATATAAAATGTTGTAGTTTTACCTGCTCCATTAGGACCAAGAAGCCCTACAATCTCACCACTTTTAATATAAAAACTAACCCCTTTAACAGCCTCTTTCTTACCAAAGGTTTTTTTTAAATTATCAACTTTTAAATGATTATTCATTTGTTAGACTTTCTTTCTTTTAGATAAACCTTACTTTTTTCTACAACCGCTTTATCATCCTTTAAAAAATAGGTTATCTTCTCACCCGTGATGAGATTTTTACCTTCTGTTACTCGGGGTTCTCCTGTGAATATTACCTTTTCATCTGGTTCGGGCAAATAGGTAGCTTTGTGTGCCGTTATTAATCTCTCTGATTTCTGTAACTTTACATTTCCAACAGCCTCTATCATTTTTATGTTTCCACCCTTTTCTTCTTCTTCATAGTAAACAATCATTTTATTAGCATTTAATGTCACATCCCCCTTTTTTGCTATAACGTTTCCATCGAAAGTAGCTGTTTTGGCTTTATTATCATTAATTAAAGACTGAGAAGTTATGACTATTGGTTCATTAAGGTCTTTTTTAACTTCAGAAAAACCAGAACTTGCAAATAAGATTAAACATAAAAATATTAGGCTATTTCGAAGAATATACAATTGCTTTCACCCCTTGTTTTAATTCTATCAAACTTTCATTTGCTTTACCAGAGCTGCCTTCAATTGTAAATTTTTTACTCTCTATTTTAATTGGCTTTTCTGAGTAAAGAAACTTATTTTTAGAATCCCAGTTTGCTTCTGAGGCTAATATTTTAAAATTCTTAGTTACACCTTCTATCATTTCACTTAGAGAAAAATCCCCTGTCTCTATGTAATACAAACCTTTTTGAGCAAAAACCTTAAAATCCCTATCTGGCATAAAAATTGTTATTTCCTTTAAATTCATTAATTTACCCTCATCGTATAAAAAAGCTTCCTTAGAATAAAGATTTAATTTTACCTGCCCATCTCTCTTCTGTATAAATTGTAAGTCCTTAAAAGTAGAACCTTCAATTCCAATCTTAACTTTTATTGGTGCTTCCTGTTCCATATAACTTAAAAGTACAACTAATAAAATAATAAGTAAAACTAAGAGGAAAATAGTCTTTTTCATGCCCTGATTAACTATAACATAATTGTTTAAATTTTACTTTATAGAGACCCTATCACCTTATCAATAACCTTTGAAAAAGCCTTCGCTGGTTCACTATCAGGATAAAAAAGCATGAAAGGTTTTCCTTCATCCCCTGTCATTGTAATTGATGGCTCAATAGGAATCCTGCCTAAAAAGGGAATTTTATAAGTCTCTGCAAGTTTTTCTGCTCCACCTGACTTAAATATTTCAACTGATTTTCCACAGTGGGGGCATATAAAGCCGCTCATATTCTCAACAACACCTAAAATAGGAATGAAGGCATCTTGACAAAACTTTACGGTCCTGCGAACATCAGACAAAGCTACGTCCTGAGGAGTTGCCACAATAATTGCTCCATCAACTTTGTCTAAAACTTGAACTATAGATATGATTTCATCACCTGTTCCCGGTGGCGAATCAACCACAAGAAAGTCCAGTTCTCCCCATCTAACATCTGTTAAAAAATTTTCTATTAATCTATGTTTTATGGGACCTCTCCATACTACAGCTTCATCTCTTTTTTCGAGGAAAAAACCTATCGATATCAATTTTAAATTTTCTGAGTATACAATAGGCATTATGCCAAGATCTGTTATCATAGGGGCAAAACCTTCAAGCCCGAACATATTCGGTATATTAGGACCATGAATATCAATATCTAACAACCCAACTTTATACCCCTTTACAGATAACCCAGCAGCCAGGTTTGTAGAAATAGTGCTTTTACCTACTCCCCCTTTACCGGAGAGAACTAACAACTTTTTTTTGATAGCACCTAAATTAGTTTTTAGAGCTATCTCTCTTTTTATTTGCTCTCTTTCTTCACATTGACAGGATTTTTTCTCTTCCGCCATTTTCAACCCCCGAGTTACAATTTTGTTGCTACTTTATTTAATATAACAGAAAAAAGAACTAATAATTCAAATTAGAACTGCTTTTTAGATATTAAACTGGTTACTTAAGATGAATACTCCCTTCTGACCTGAAAGATAATTTTCTTTGACATCCTTAATACTTTTGATTTAAACTTTTAAATGTTCCTTTTTTGTAGAATATTTATCCTGTTAATTAGTTTATTTTTTTCAGTAGAATATGCCTCAGCTGCCAACGAAAATTTTAATAGATTGAAAGAAGAAATACTCTCCTATTTTCCAATAGTCTCTGGTAAAGTTAAAGGAATTGAGGGGAATATCCTTCTTTTGGATAAAGGTTCAAAGGAGGGATTAAAGACTGGCCAAAGAGTTATCCTTTTTGAAGAAACTGTCCCACTTATTCATCCTGTTACAAAACAGGTTATTGGCAAATCAGAAAAAATAATCGGGTCTGGAGAAATTATAAAAGTCGAGAATAATTCAGCCCAGGCAATTATTCTCGACAGCCATCTTAAAATTAAAGATGTCCAACTTCATTTTAAAATACCCAAAACCAAAATAAAGATACTTTATGCTCAAACAAATACTGAATGGGCAGTTGGCGAAGCCTACTACAGGGAGTTAAAAGAAACTCAAAGATTTGAAATTATCGATGCACCTGTAAATTTGATCAATAAAGAAACTCTCTTTAGAGATAATAGGAATGCTGATGTTTTACTTTTACTCACTCCCTCAAAAAACAATGAAAATATAAAACTTTCTCAGGAACTTTACTGGATAAAAGATAAAAAACTTTTTTCCAAAACTGACATTGAGCTTTCAAATTTAGCAATTAGCGAGCTAAGGAAAAAATACGCCTCCCTAATTGTTCCAGAAGGGCATACAATTTTATCTTTCAGGCTTTCAAGGAGCATTAACAGAATATCAACAGGTAACTTTGACGGTATAAGTACTGGTCAATTATTATTAGCCTCAGATAATGAACTAAGTCTTTATATTATTGATGTAGATCTTAAACTCAAAAGCACCTACATAATACCATTGGGTGGAGATATTCTATGGTTTGACACTGGAGATATTGACAGAGATGGAAAAGATGAAATAATAATAACACTGAAAAAAGACAACCGAGTATTCTCCTCAATAATAAAATGGCAGGAAAGTGAGTTTAAAGAAGTTTCAAAGTTAGATGACGTATTTTTAAGAATTTATGAAGGCAAACCGATTGCTCAAGCTTTTTCTCAGTCCTCTGGTTTCGAGGGAGAAGTATTTTATATAAAGCCTCTTGCAAGAGGATACGAAAAATTGGAGATATTAAAACTTCCTCTAAAAGCAAACATCTATGATTTCTACGTTCTTGGCAATTCTATATTCAAATGGGAAGAAGGAGGATTTCTGGCAGTATACAATGAAAAAGGCATCCCTATGTGGCGTTCAAATGAACCACTTGGATTGGGACTACAGTATGAAAAACAAACTGGCATTGCCATGTTAAACCTCGGTAAATGGCAAGTTCAGAGCAGAATTAAACCTTTAAGCAATGGAGTAATAGTTATAGAAAAAAAACCTCTGCTTGGCTTTGTTAATCTCTCAACCTTTGGTTACAGAAGTTCTAAACTTCAACTACTTCAATGGACTGGAGTTGGTATTGAGCAAAATGATATTACAGAAGAAATGTCTGGCGAAATACTTGACTACGCAGTTTACTCTGATAAAATGTTTGTCCTTGTAAAGCCTCCTTTTGGTTTTAACCCTAAGAGGCTACTTCAGGGAGAAAATCCCTTTGAAATATTGCTTCATGTCCTCTCTTTTAAATATTAAAAATGAGTAGCCTTTTAAAACATGTGGGAATCATTATGGATGGAAATGGCAGATGGGCTCAAATTAGAGGTCTTCCTCGTTATGAAGGACACAAAAGAGGTGTAGAAAAAGTCAAAGAAATAATTCAAGCTTCTCTCAGGTTGAAAATAGGCGTTATAACTTTCTATGCCTTTTCAATAGAAAACTGGCAGAGACCGAAAAAAGAAGTGGAAATAATTATGACACTTTTACAGAATCATCTAAAAAAAGAAATCAATAACTTTATATCTCAAGGTATAAGATTTAAAATGATAGGGAATCGTGCTCTCATGCCAGATGACATTTTATCTTTAATTGAAGAAACGGAAAAAGCAACCGCTAAAAATAAGGAACTTATTGCTCAATTCGCAATAAGCTATGGAGGTAGAGATGAAATTATAAGAGCAGTCAAAAAGGCACTTCAACAAAATATTGCTCCACAAGATTTCGATGAAAACATAATTAGTTCCTTGCTTGATACATCAGGAGTTCCCGAACCTGACCTTATAATAAGAACCTCTGGAGAGCAGAGGCTTAGTAATTTTCTCATATGGCAGTCTGCTTATTCAGAGTTTTATTTTACCCAAACACTATGGCCTGATTTTACAGATGATGAATTTACAGAAGCAATTCTTGATTTTCAAAAAAGACAAAGGAGATTTGGAAAAGTAAGTGAATTTACAAGGGCATAGTAAGAGAATTCTTGTTGCTTTAATAGCTCTTCCAGTTTTAACCCTAATTGTTATTAAACTTCCACCATACTTTTTCTTAGGACTTCTTACTTTGGTGAATGTAATTGCCATGTGGGAATTTCTAAGGATGTATAAAACCTCCAATATTTTCTTGTTATTCGGGATTATTCTTTCCTTAGCCTTGTTTTTATTAAACTGTTTTTATTGGCAGTTTGCCCTTTACTACTATTCATTAAGCTTTCTATCAATAAGCCTCTTACGCCTTTTTGAAAAAAAACAACCCTCTATGGCATTACATGAAATAACTCCTATTATTACCGGTCTTTTATATATCCCAACCTTACTTGTCTTTCAATGGTTTCTCAGAGAACAGGGATGGCAATGGATTATATATCTTTATGCAGTAGTATGGTGTTCTGATAGCTTTGCTTACTACATAGGAAAAGGATTAGGTAAGAAAAAACTCTATCCCGAGGTAAGTCCAAAAAAAACCTGGGCAGGTGCGTATGGCTCACTAATAGGCGGAATATTCGCTTCTATTCTTTTAGGTTATGTATTATCAATAAACAAACCCTTTTTAGGTCTACTATTATTAGGACTTTTAATAGGATTTATATCCATATTAGGTGACCTCGTAGAATCAATGTTTAAAAGAGATGCGGGAGTTAAAGATTCAAGTTTTCTCTTTCCCGAACATGGAGGAGTTCTTGATAAAATAGATGCCTTGCTATTTGCAGGCCTATTTCTGTATTTCTGTATGAAGGTTATTTAGGAGGAAATTTTGAAAAATGTTGTAATACTGGGAAGCACTGGCTCTATTGGTAGAAACGCTCTTGAGGTAATTAGAAAATTTCCTGATAAGTTTAAAGTATTAGGACTTGCTGCAAAAAGC
>FQKF010011344.1_pt1 | contig 23727 bp, 23 predicted proteins | sample 1504521 | NCBI WGS metagenome assembly FQKF01 (sample SAMEA4475357, study PRJEB15587) | soil metagenome | biome: Soil; feature: Field | place: India | collected 2015-03-11 | depth 0 m
CCACTTCGGAAGGCGGCAGATAGACAACGCTGCCCTCGACGCGTGTCTGGCCCAGTTCCACGCGCACGCCGGGGGTTACCGACAGGCAACGCGTAATCTGGAATTTGTTTTCGATGAACAGGGCGAGGTTGCGCGTGCGCATCCAGAGGTCGCGTCGGAAGCCGCTGGCGTCCACGGAAAGGTCATAGTCAAAGCCCGTGGTGCCGCGCCCTTGCTGGCGGCGGCGCAAGTCGTTGTAAATGTATTGCGCGCCAGCACTGAGCACGGACCCGACCTGATGGCCCAGGGTGTACTCATGCAACAGGCGCAGTTCCACGGCCTGGCTATTGAAGCCGTCAATATCCACCTGGCGGGGCGAGAACTGAAGGGTATTGGGAGTGATGGTATCCCTTATCGTAGCCGGGCGGTCAAACTGAACACTGCGTCGCTCGCCATAGACACCCGACACAGAACTCATTAAGCGAGTACGGGGGGCTACCTGCCATTCCAGCGTCAGCGAAGGCAGGAAAATTTCTGGGCTGTAATAGTTACGGAAGCGCGTGGCCTGGCGCGGGTTTTCGGCAAACTGCGCATCGGTCAGTGGTCCGGGAATGCGATACCGGTAATAGGAGCGCAGGAACTCTGCCCGTACCGACAGACGCTCGGAAGGCTCGTAACGCAGGATGACGCCCTGACCATCGAAGGCCGACTCGCTGTTGTCGCGATAGCCCTTCGAGCTGCGCTGGCTGTAGAAGGCATAATACTCCCATGGTCCTTTGCGACCACCCACGGCATTGTAGGTGCTGATCATACCGAAAGAGCCGACGCTGTTAAAACTCTCGCCCGAAAAGACGCGCGTGGTGTCGGGGCGCTTGATGACGTAGTTGATCATGCCGCCAAACTGCGCACCGTACTGCAGCGCGCTGGTACCGCGAATCAGCTCAATGCGCTCCACCGCCTCAAACGGCAGCGTAAAGTGGCTGGCTGGGTAGCCATATAGGTCCGAATTGGTCAAGATGCCGTTCGTGCGCACGTTGAACTCCCAGCTCCGGTGCGGGTCCAGCCCGCGCGTGGCAATGTGGATCTGGTTGCCTGTGCCGTCCATATCATACACGAACACACCGGGTATCTTGGCAAATACCTGACGAGCCACCTTTTCGGCAATGTTCGCATTGGTGCTTGTAACCGAGATGACCTCGTTCTTCTTGCCGTCAAACAAATACGTGCCTTGTACCGGCGGCACATACTTCAGGTCGAGCCTCAACGCTCGAACAGCAATTTCCTGAAGGCGCCTTTGTTCTATGGAGTCTTCCCGAACCTGCGCCCAAACAGGTGTTAACATGCTCATAAACAGCAAAGAGGATATGAGATACTTTTTCATGGGATATTATATTTGCTTGACATACGGTTAAGTGCAGCAAAGGTAAAAAGGGCAACTCCGCCAAAAAGCGATGTCATTATCAACATTTTGTTCGACGATAGTGGGAAAATGTTACCTTCACGACATCTTTTCTCACATCAAAACATTACGACCATGAAAAGGCAACTTATCGGTGCCTTAGTCGGGGGAGTTATCCTGTTTTCATGGCAATTCCTATCGTGAGCCATGTTTCAGATGCACCGGTCGCAATTCAGACATACGCCCAACCAGGACAGAATTCTGGAATTTCTGAGCCAGCATTTGGAAGACGAAGGCATGTACATGCTCCCCGTACCGCCTCCCGGCACGCCGATGGACCAGGAGCAGGCGTACCTGGCACCTTATGCGGGTAAGCCCTGGGCACACATCACTTACCACAAGTCCATGAATATGGCCATGGGCAGCAGTCTGATGCGCAGCATTGCGGCTAACCTGCTGGCAGCCTGGCTATTGGTGTGGCTGCTGTTGCAGTTTCGGCAGCTGAACCTGCGTACCGCCATACAGGGTGCCCTTGTGGTGGGCCTCACGGGTTACTTAACTATTGCTTACTTGGATAGTATCTGGTTTGAGACCAATTCCATAGCGTACTTGATTGATGCCTTGGTCTCTTGGAGCTTAGTCGGGCTTTGGTTGGGCTGGTGGTTGTCCAGAAAGTAAGAACTATTGAGCACCGACGGAGGTGAGGTCTCCTCTTCGCTTTCCTCTGAGATGGGACTTCATTTTAAGTGGATAACTGACCCTACACAGGCAAGGCAGGAGGCCGGTTCCCTCAAGCGGTATTTTCCTGTACTCACCGGCACATTCGTTATACCATACAAGGTCTAGCTGGTTTCTTCATGTGCCTTAAATCGCCAGAACAAGTGACTTTGCCAAAACTTTTAGCCCTTTAGTCTCAAAAATAACCATTTCAGAGGGTAGGGATGCAAACTTGCAGCATCGCATCATGACTCTAGTGGCAAAGGGCTTACCTGTGCCCAGGTTGTGCCTGCTGAGGTGGTCATTTAGCCTGTTGATATACATCATTGCCGACTAACTTTAAAAGTTGCCTGAACCATGAAAAAATTACCGTTTCTACTTGCTGGGCTATTGGCCCTTCTTTGCGTTTATCCGGCATTTGCGTTGCGATTTGAGCGCGGCGAAAGCGTTCGGATTTCGCAGCCTACACATGAGGACATTTACGTCTTCGGTGGCACCATCAACATAGATGCGCCGGTTTACGGCGACATCTGGTGTGCGGGCGGTACTGTTACCATTTCCGACACCGTTCGGGGTGATGTCGTCGTAGCAGGCGGCACGCTCAATTTGCGCGGTCATGTGACGGAGTCCGTGCGCGCTGCCGGCGGTACGTTCACGCTGTCGGGCAGTGTTGGCGGCGATTTGCTCATCACTGGCGGCACCGTTACCCTTGAACGCAGCGCCGACATCGCCGGCGATGTCGCTGTTGCGGGCGGGAATGTCACGCTGGACGGCGTAGTTCGAGGCAAGGTCAACGCCGCTTCTGGCAAATTGAGCCTGAACGGCAGCGTTGAAAAGGAGCTGGAATTCAACGGTAATGAGTTGTACCTGAATGCTGCTGTGGGCGGCAGTTCAGTGCTTGTTGCAAACACCATATCCCTGAGTAATAATGCCGCGCTGAGAGGGAATGTCCGCTACTGGACTTCTAAGGGAGAGATGGACTTCAGCAGCGCGCTGCGCGAGAGTGCTACGGCTACCTTTGACTCATCGCTTAAGGAGCGTTTCGAACGCCCGAGTTACAAGTTTCTCGGTTTTGCCTCCTTTGCCGCTGTGCTGGGGTACTTGCTGGCCATGCTACTGCTGCTGTGGGCAGGGCAGCGGCTATTCTCGGATCTCTTCAGCCGTGCTGCTGAGCGCGCACGTGTCGAGCCAGTGCGTTCGTTGGGCTATGGTTTTCTGTACTTCGTTGCCGTTCCGGCGGCGGTGGTATTGCTCTTCATTACCTTGATAGGCATCCCTTTAGGAGCAGTGGTCCTGGCCCTATACCTCCTGCTTATGTCGTTGGCCAACGTACTTACGGCCTTAGTGGCTACACACTGGCTGTCTCAGCAGAGGGGCTACCGTTGGTCGGCATGGCTGTTCTTGCTGGTAGCCCTGGGCATTCTCGTTCTTCTGAAAATCATCGGCTTTATTCCTATTGCCGGCTGGATTGTGAAGATAGCAGCCATTTTCATTGCGTTTGGCGCCATTCTGGACAGCTCCGGCCTGCTGCGTCGCTCGGCGCCGCAGCCGGTGGCTCAAGAATGATCTTAGGGAGAAGCCGCAAGCAGAGCTCGAGGCTCGCAGTTCAAATTAGGCCGCGAGCCTTGAGCTCTAGGTACTTGTTGATGGTGTTAATCGACAAGTTTTCCGGTCGGGTCAGCACGACCTGGATGCCGTGCTGGGTCAAGAGGCGTCTGATTTCCCGTTTTTCCTCGAGGAATTGCCGTGCTACAGTCTGTCGAAAGAGGCCCAGTATATCGCTCGGTTTTGTTTCAGCCAGAGCACGTATTTGGGCATTTTCAAAGAAGATCACCACCAGTAGGTGAAGACGATTGAGCCGACGCAGTACGGGTAAGACGCGCTCCAGGGCATATCGGCTCTCAAAGTTGGTGAACAACAATAGCAGCGAGCGCCCGTGGATGAGGCGGCGCACGGCCTCGTAGAGGAGTTCATAGTTGGCTTCTCCAGTGCGTTCCTGCTCGCGGTAGAGCGCTTCCAGGATCCGGCGTAACTGCTGAGCACCGCGGTTGGCAGGCAGCATGGCACCCAGCGCGTCGGAGAAGGAAAGGAGGCCCACACGGTCTTGTTTTTTCAGGGCGATGTTGCTTATGGTCAGCGAGGCATTGACTGCGTAATCGAGCAGGCTCAGCCCGTCGAAGGGCATGTTCATGATGCGGCTTTTGTCCAACAGGCAGAACACCTGCTGGCTTCGCTCGTCCTCGTACTGGTTGACCATGAGTGAAGCCCGCCGACCCGAGGCTTTCCAGTTGACGCTGCGGTAGTCGTCGCCCTCGACGTAATTTTTGATCTGCTCGAACTCATAGCTATGGCCCAGACGCCGAACCTTTTTGATGCCTGAGTCGCGAGCCACCTTGTGCAAGGCCATTAGCTCGTAACGGCGCATCTGCACGACAGAGGGGTAAACCACCACCTCTTGCGGGTGTTCGAAGGTAAAGCGTCGCTCGATGAGGCCCAAATCCGTTTTGGCAAAAAGGTGTGTATTCCCGAAAGGGTAAACGCCGCGCGTCAGGGGGCGCAGTTCGAAGCGCAAGTCGGTTCGTTCGCTGGGGCGGAGGGTCGTTTGCAGAGCGAAGTTGCGCTCTTGAAATTGAGGCGGTAGTTCGTCAACGGCAGTGAGGAAGAGACGCAAACGACTTTGGTTCTGCACCGAGAGCGTTACCTCGTTCGGGTCGCTCAGTGAAAAAATAAGAGCCGTGTTACGCCGGCAATTCAGATAGTGTCGGCGCCCGTAAAGCAACGCCGTGTCGGCACCAACGAGTGCCAGCGCCAAAGCAACAGCCATTTGCGCCAGCGGTAAAAGCCCATCCAGCGCATAGGAGAGTGCAAACAGGGCGGCAATGCCTCCGAACATCCAGAAGAAGCGGTCGGTCAGAAACAGGGAGCGCATTCGGCTACAAAGGTAAGTGTGCCAACAGCGACAGCTGGTTGCGCGCGCGCACTAAGTTGTGTTCCGCATAGCGAGTCTTATAATAGATGTCGCCGTTGAGGTAGTCGGTCAGAAAGCGCAGCGCCTGTTCGGCGACAATCCAACGCGCACCCAAGTGGAGGTACTGGCGCTCTGTCGGAGTCAGGGCGCTGCCCATGCCGTCGAGGAAGCCCTCTTCAAGTGCTTGCAATACCGTGGGGCGTACCTCGACTTCGCCTAAGTCATCTTCGTAGCGGTCAGGGGCGAAGGTACGCACCATGTCGCCAAAGTCGGACAGCACGGTGCCGGGCATCAAGGTATCCCAATCAATGACGGCGACCGCCTTGCCGTTGTGACGCGAGAGCAGGACATTGCCGGCCTTGGTGTCATTGTGCACGATGCGCACAGGCAGCTGGCCGGTTTCTTTCAGGTGGGCGACGGCCTCAAACGTTGCCCGCTGTTCGTAGAGCCGGGCAATTTCGGCCCTTACCTGCGCAGCGCGCCCTGCGGGGTCTTGCGCTACGGAAGACTCAAAGGCAACCCACCGGTGGCGCGGGTCATGGAATTGAGGGATAGTTTCCTGTACCGCTTCGGGCGGGCAGGTGGCGAGGGCTCTCAGGAGAAGCCCATAGGCGCGGGCGGCTTCGCGGGCTTCTTCGGGCGCGGGCAGGCGCTCGGGCGCATAGGTATGGGCAAAATAGGGAAAGGCGCGCCAGTAGTGATGCCGCACATCCCGATACAAAGTATCACCTTGCGCAGACGGGATGGGGGTCAGGACGCCCAGCGGGTAGTTGGTGTTTTGCAAATGCTCAGCGACGGCCCGGATATTGCGCATGACGGCGTCCGGTTGTGCGAACACGCGGTGGTTTAGCCGCTGGAGAATGCCCTGCTGCTCGTGGCCGTCGAGTGTCCGGAAGGTCAGCAGGTAGGTGTCGTTAATGTTGCCCGAACCACAGAAGTGCACCTGCAGCCCCTCGACCTGGCCGAAGAAGGCGCGCACGATGTGCGGTTCGGGCAACATACGGGGTATAGGCTTTACTGCCCGCGCTTAGGTGCCGGCGCCGTCGGGGAGGTAGGCGAGGTGGGCGAGGTGGGCGAGAGCGTGCCCGTTTGCTGCTGCTGCGGCGAGGGAGCCAGTGCTCCCGGCTGCGTGCCGGCCGAAGGGGCGGTTCCTTGCGGCGTGGCACCCGGCGGCACTAAAACACCCGAAGTACCCGACTGCGGGCTTGCCGGCGCAGCTCCCGATGCTGGGCCGGTAGACAGCAGTGTGGTACCCCCGCGCAAACCTCTGCCATCAGGCAACTTCGGCGCCGGCATATTAGCGGAGGCGATCTTATCGGCCTCAGGCAGCACCTCCCATTGGGCCAGCATGGCGTCGTAGGCTTTACTGGCATCCCCCACAAAGGTCTCCATACGGGCAACACGCTCGCGGTAGCCTTCGATGTTCTTCAGATTTTTGTCAGCTTCCTGCTTGGCCTCCTCTTTTTTGAGTTTTCCATCAGTATAGTCAGCCAAAATACCCTCAACAGTGCTGACCATTTGGCTCTGGGCGGTCACCATAGAAGCATAGGCATCGTGCAACTGCATCACGCGGCCGTATAAATCAGCATAGCCAAATTTGGGATTGTTCTTCAGGCCTTCCGGCGCCTTCTCCATCCGCTCGAAGAGGTCGCGGGCTTTTTTCATGCCGGCCTCAAAGGCCTCGCGGTTTTCGTTTGCTTTGCTAATGCCGGCCTGCATCTCCTCCACAAATGCAGTATCAATGCGGTTGCAGGCAGCGGCCAGCGATAAAGCCAGTAGCAGGGTCAGGATGCGTGTGTTCGGGCTAAGCATATTCATTGTATGTTTTTTATTTAAAAAGAGCGCTGCAAAGATATACCTACTCGGCGAGGTTCGGAGCACCGAACAGAGCATCAAGCGAAGCAAGCCACCACACTCGCCTCTCACACACGGAATGATGCCCGACTTTGTTTGTCCTATTTGGCGGCGAGTACTTATCCAGAAGGTGATGTTTGTCCAAAGGTTCGATATAGGAAGAAAGGGAGCTCTAGCTGTTCTGCCTCATGGGTGGGGCAGTTGCGGCATGTCAGGTGCGACCGCCATGGGGAACAGGATTTGCCAAAGGAAAGGGAATTTTTACCTCTCTCACACGAAGTCAGTTCATGGACTCAGATGTCCTGCATGGCCGCATATTGCAGCAGTTCCTCCACGTATTGGCGGTGATTGGCCAAACGAGGCACTTTGTGCTGACCGCCGAATTTGCCGCGGGCTTTCATCCAGCGTACGAAGGTTCCGCGCGGCACAGGGTGGAGGCGCAGACACTCTAAGGCTAAGTCTCGGAAGCGTTTGGCTTCGTAGTCGGAGTTAATGCGTTGGAGCGACTCGTCGAGCAGTCGGTTAAAGCGCATGAGGTCGGTGGGGGCTTTTTCAAATTCGATGACCCACTCGTGTCCGCCGCGGCTGCGCTCGTTGGCAAAGAACACAGGGGCGGCGGTGTACTCAGCGACGAGGGCGCCCGTTTGGCGACAGGCTTCGGCCAGAGCTCTGTCGGTATCGCCCACCATGACCTCTTCACCGAAGGCATTAATGTACTGCCGGGTGCGCCCTGTTATCTGGAAGCAGAAGGGGTAGCGAGAGGTAAATGCTACTGTGTCGCCCGGGGTGTAGCGCCATAGGCCGTTGTTAGAGGTGATGACGATGGCGTAGTCTTTACCCAGCTCAACATCTTGGAGCAGAACGGTTTTAGGCTGCGATTTTTCTACTTCAGCCATGGGGATAAACTCGTAAAAGACACCGCTATCGAGCAGTAGGAGCATATCGTTGCGCTTCAGGTCACACTGCGCACCAAAGAAGCCCTCGGAGGCATTGTAAATTTCTTGGTAAGCAAAGGTGCTGCTCGGAATGAGCTCGCGAAATGTCTGCCGGTAGGGTTCGAAGCCCACGCCGCCGTGCATGTACGCCTGCAGACGGGGCCAGACTTCTAAGAGGTTTGATTTGCCTGTTTTTTCCAGGACGCGGCGGAACAGGACGAGCAGCCAGGTAGGCACACCGCTAAAAGTAGCAATATCGCCGCGTCGGCTGGTGATTTCGGCAATGCGCTCAATTTTTTGCTCAAAATCGGGCATCAGAGCCGTATCCACATCGGGCACCTGGAAAATGCGCCCGATGAGGGGTGCGTGGTAGGCCAGCACGGCGCTGACATCGCCCACGCGGGTTTTGGGGTAATCGGGCAGCGGGCTGAAGCTGCCCGGCATGTAGAGATTGCGGTTGCGAAAGGCTTGCAGGGCCGGGCAATTGTGGTACAGCAGGGCTAGTGAGTCCCAGATGCCGGCCAGGTGAGCTTGGATGAGGTTGCTTCTGGGCACAGGTATAAATTTGCTGCGGTCGCTGGTAGTGCCGCTGCTTTTGCTGAACCATCGGACTTCGCCCGGCCAAAGCACGTCACGTTCGCCGTACATCATGCGGGCAATGTCGCTTTTGAGTGCATCGTAATCATGTATGGGCACGTTGGCGCGAAAGGCCTCTATCGTGCGCAAGTTGGCGAAGCCATGGCGACGGCCAAACTCGGTATAGCGGGCGCTCTCGACTAAACGCTGAAACCAGCGCTGCTGAACAGGCTCAGGGTCGCGCATGAACTGCTCGATGCGCCGCATGCGCCATCGCAAATAGTGTTTGATGCCGGCGTTAACCCATCCTTTCATACGCTTGAGCAGTTGGTTGCCTCGCTTTTCCTTAGGCGAAGGTATGCAATGGCGTCAGAAGTTTTGCAAAACTCCACTGGCGTAAATCCTTTTCGACTCACACATGACCTCAAAGATTACCCGCGCATTTGCAGCGTTTCAAAACGGCAAAACGGGGAGAGCAACCCGATTTTTTTTGTGCAAGACAGTGTGTGTCCGGCATTTTTTTCACAACTCTTTGTAAAATCCCTTTTGTGTGCTATACCTTTGAGGCAGGTTTTTTGGGGTTATATTTCTGACGGTAGGATGCTCAATGTGTCCTGCCGTCTTTCTTATTCGTAGCCGAAGCGCTTGAGTAGGTCTTCGTTGTCGCGCCAGTTTTCGCGGACCTTAACGGTTAGTTCCAGAAAGACCTTGCATTGCAGGAAACGCTCTAAGTCTTGCCGCGCCAGAGTACCCAATCTTTTAATAGCGCTGCCGCCCTTGCCCAGCAGGATGGGCTTTTGCGACTCTCGCGCCACATAAATGACGGCGTGGATGCGGGCTAGCGGTTGCCCGTCTTTCGTAGTTGTTTCTTGAAAGGACTCGATGCCCACCTCGCAAGCGTACGGAATTTCTTCCTCGTAGAGCAGGAAGATTTTCTCGCGGATGATTTCGCTGGTGAAGAAGCGCTCAGGGCGATCGCTTAGCTGGTCGGGCGGATAGTAGGCTGGCCCTTCGGGCAAGTAACGGCTTATTTTTTCCAGCAAAATGGAGAGGTTATCGCCCTTCAGGGCAGAGATGGCTACGTGGTCAGCGATGTTGAGGCGCTTAGACCACCACAGCGTAACTTCTTCCACTCGGGGCGCCTGCACTAAGTCACTTTTGTTAAGCACCAGCAGAATGGGAGATTGTACCTTGCTCATAAGTGGAATAAGCCGGTCGGTCTCTACAAGCGGTTCGGTCAGGTCCACGACAAGAAGGAAAACATCGGCGTCCTCCAGAGTGCTCTCCACATAACGGTTCATCACCCGGTGCATGGCGTATGCGGGCGTCTGGATGTATCCGGGCGTGTCGGAAAAGACCATCTGGTACCCGTCGCCGTTCAAGATGCCGATGATGCGGTGTCGGGTTGTTTGGGGCTTTGGGGTAATGATGCTCATGCGCTCTCCGACAAGGGCATTGAGCAGGGTGGATTTGCCCGCATTAGGATGCCCTACAATGTTCACAAAGCCGGAGCGAAAGGTAGATGAATGGTTGCTCTTGTCCTCCATAGTCGTTTAAGCGGCCGCATCACCCGCCGGCCAATCGGTGCGTGGTCCGGTTAACCAAGGCACCCACCAGTTCGTACACCACTTCCGGTTTTTGGGTTCGCCAGGGAATGGCGTTGTAGGCGTCGCCAAAGCAGATGTAGTCGTCTAAGTGAGCATCGCTCAGCTCTTCTTTCACGTGGCATCGGATATTCAGAAGGGCTACCCATCCACCCTCTTCGCGCACCTCTTCAGCCCACTCGGCGTAGTAATCCGGGTCGCTGGCGTGGAAATTGAGCACATTTTCGCAGAAGAACACGAATTTGTGAATGCCCTGGCGCAGCAATGGGTCGGCAATCTCGCGCTTAAGGTACATGATGTCGTTGTGCAGGGCATCATTCCACTCGCCTATGAGTTCGATAAGCGCGTAGCCATCGTCGTAATCGGCAAACAGGATCTTAGCATACAGCGTGGACGAGCCGAACGAGTCCCACTGCGGGTGCAGGTAGAAATTGTACAGCACATTGTTCATATAGAACTCGCTGTACTTCCGGCGATAGAACGGCGAGCGCCTATCTTCGGCGGCTACATATAAATCTCTCCAGCGGTGATAAGGCTCAATATCGTGCATGGAATGCGCGCTGATTTACCGGGCAAAAATAAGCGTTCGGACGCGCCCATTGCACCGCCCGCTACGGATTACATCCGCAAATCCTCGACGCGCACGCCTGGGAAATCTTTCGGATTAATCTGGAAATGGCCCGCTTTGAAGGCCTTATCGGGCGTCAGGCGGGTTATTTGGAAAGTAAAGCGCGAGCCATCGCGGCCGAAGGCGATTATCCGCTCCACGAGCTGAGCGCTTTCGTCGACGCTCACCCGCAATTTGGAGTACTCCGAACGCCGACTGACGGGCTTAAACTCGATGTGCGTCAATGCCTTAGCACCCTCACGCGTTCTGTCGGTAATGGCATAGAGGTAGTCGCCTTTCTGGTAGCGGTTCAGCAACTCGCGAGGGGTCATGAAGCCGCTTTCCCCGTTCGGGTCGGTGTTGGTTATCTGGATTTCCTTTTCGGTTTTCAAATAAACCCAGGTGGTTTTGCCATCGCTCACCACGGACTGCTGGTCCATGTCTAAGCGGAACTTTTGCCCTTCCTGGGCTATGGTGCCTTTCTGCACCTCTTTGGGCCGGTCGGGTAACTCAATGGTGAGCATAAACTCGGCCTCCAGCGTTTTGTGCTTTTCGTACTTCTTCCGGACGCGCTCAAGGACTTTTTGTGCCTCGGGGTCCGACCGTTCGGGGGCTTGCTTATTCGTTTGGGCCTCAGCTGCGGCCAGGGATAGGAAGATAAGGACTGCCGGCGGCAGACTCTTTTTCATGAAAAGAAGGCAGATTGGCGCGATGATGGAGCGTTCAGGCAACATAAATAAATATTAGGTGTGATCACAAATGAGATGGCTCAATAACGCGGAAGGCATGTCGCCCAGTGCAAATAGTTGCTTAACAGCCCGACCGGAGCAGGGTTCAGGTGGCGAGGTCATGTAGTGAATGCGAAAATGCTCCTTGCTGCTGCGAGGCCACACTACGAGGCAGCCAGAGCCGATAAAACCGCCCGGCCCGGCGCCGGTGGAAGGATGTCGGGCGGTACCTTTGCCGCCGTGAACAACATCGGCCATTTACTGGAACGCTATGCGGAGCATCCGCAGGTGGGTGCTGTGAGCGAAGCGCTGGATACACCAAAGGCGCGCGTGCAGGTAACAGGGCTTGTCGGCGCGCAGAGGGCATTAGTTATAGCTGCACTGGTGCGGCGCATCAGCCGCCTGTTTCTGTGCGTGTGCAACGATAAGGAGGAGGCCGCTTACTTGCTTAACGACTTGCAAAGCCTTATCGGCGAGACCGACGTTTGTTTTTTTCCTGACAGCTTCCGGCGCCCGGCCGTTTTTGAGCATTTGAACACCACCCAGACGCTTCAGCGCTCTGAAGTGGTCAACCGCCTGACGATGCCACACCGCTGGGGATGGGTGGTCGTAACGTATCCAGAGGCCCTCTTTGAAGAGGTTGTGGCGCCCGAAGTACTGACAAAAAGCCGCATTGAAATTGCCCGAGGCGAGAAGCTCGATTTGGATTTTGTCATCCAGGTACTCGTAGAATACGGTCTAGTACGCACAGACTTCGTTTACGAACCCGGCCAATTCAGCATACGCGGTGGTATTTTAGACCTCTTCTCTTTCGGCAACGAATATCCCTACCGCATTGAGCTGCTCGACGTACAAGTCGAGAGCATCCGCACCTTTGAGCCGCTGACGCAGCTGTCGCGCCAGAACGTCGAACGGGTGCAAATTGTACCTAACTGGGGCACGGCGCACACGCGCGATGAAAAGATATCGCTGCTCCGGGTGCTTCCGGCAGAGGCCGTCGTCTGGATAGAGGACGTGCAGTTCCTGCTTGACCAACTTTTGAAATGCTTCGAGGAAGCCGAGCGATATGCGGCTAAAATCAGTGCTTTGGACCCTGAGGAAGTGCGCGCGCTGCTCAAGGAGCGGGCGTTCGTGCGTCCGTACGATGTCCTGGAGGCGCTGCACTCCTATGCGCTGGTTTTCAATAAGCCCCCTACCGACCCGGCGTTTCAGGCCGAGATTGGCTTACTGTTCGGGAACTAATGGTCGAAGCGGTGCAGGTTGTATCGCTCGATGATACCGATGAGCTTGGCCGAGTAGTTGCGGTCGGTGGCGTAGCCCAGTTCCTCCAGCCCTTTGGCCCAGGCGCGGTAATTTTTACCGTGCCTCTTCAAGCGCGCGTAGCGTCCGGTAGATATCAGGATGCTGTGAGCGCGCCAGCTTTCCCAGGCCGTGGCATACTTGCGAAAAAAGTCCTTGTGGTGGTCATCCTCCAGGTTAGTGCAATGGCCCGGCCGACAATTCTTGGAGAAGCATTTGATGCCGAAATGGTTGTTGTTCTTTACCGCCAGCGTGCTGGTGCCGAAGCGGCTTTCTACAAGGCCCTGCGCCAATGCAATGCTGGCTGGAACACCGAACTTGCGCATCTCCTGAATGGCCACACTCGAGAAGCGCTCAACATAGCGGTTGACCTTCTCGGCATCGTTGTCATGTATCCAAACGGGTGTCGGGTCCACCGCCTCCTGAGGGCCAATGCGCGGTGGTGGCGGTGGCACTTTTGCGGCAGGTTTATCCGCAACGGGCGCGGGCGAAGCGGGTCTGTTCACCTCAGGCAACAACACTTCGCGACCACCGGGCTTATCGGGCCGGATAGGCTCGGAAGCCTCCGTCTGCAACACCGCAGGTGGGCTTTCCTCCGCCGGCTCGCCCTGCCAGGTCACCGGCTGACTCTCCGCACCATTCATTACAGGTAAATCTGTATTGCTCGGCCAGAAGAACACGCAGTAGACCAGAAAGACAATTAGGCCAATTTTCCAGGCAAAGCCCTCTTGAAAGAGCAAACGCTTCGCGTAATACCAGCGGAACTTGAGCGCCACCCAAATGCGCTGCAGGCGAATGCCCAGCATGCGCGCCACCTCCTGCGGGCTGAGGCCATCGTCGTTGGATAAGGGTGCGGGCGACATTTCCGACGACGACGGCCTGCGGCGTTCGCGACGGTGCCGACCAGTGCGCCTCAACCGCTGAAAATCGTCCTCTAATGCCGCTTGCCATTTCGTCCTTCCCATGACTACGTCAATATTTTAAAACTTTTTTGGAGATAAAACGGCTCCTGTTGCGATACAGACAACAAGACTTTTTTGTTAAAAAAAGCAAACTATCGGACATTTGGGAAAATGAGAAAAGTGCTGGGCCGTCTCGCTAATGTGCGAGACGGCCCAGCAAAGGTAAAGCAGCGATATTTTTAAAACAAAAATTTTTAAAAATAAAAATCAGCGGCTCACTCTATCAACTTGCCAAACTTCAGTGGGGCATTGGGGCGCAAGAAGAGCGTTCCCGTAACAGCAACGGTATCGCCCGGCCGAAGGCCTTCAGTAATCTCGACCCTGTCGGCCTGGCGCGTGCCTGTTTTGACTAGGGTGGGCACAGCCTGGCCGTTTCGGCTGACGAATACGATTTTATCGCGCGATTTGGGCACTATGGCCTGTGCCGGAATGAGGAGGGCGTCGTTCCGGCTTTGCAGTTGCAGGCTGACCTCGGCGAACATGCCCGGCGCCAGAGTGGTTTGTGCCGACTCGGCTACGGAGGCGCGCACCTTGAGGGAGCGTGCTTCGGCGCTGATGGCCAGCTCAGAGGCTATCACTGTGGCAGAGTAGGTGCGCATCTGCCCCTGCACGCGGAAGGACACGCGCTGCCCCGGGCGCACGAGCGCAGCAAACTGCTCTGGCACCGCAAAATCTAAGCGGAGCGGGTGGGTAGCGCGCAATGTGGTAATCGGCGTGGAGGGCGACACGTATGCACCCAGGCTGACCTGCCGCAACCCGATGACCCCGCTGTAGGGGGCGCGCACTTCGGTCTTGCGCAGTTGGGCGCGCGTCAAATCAATGTCGCTTTCCAGCACGCGCACCTGCAGGGCAGCAGCGTCGTACTCTTGCTGGCTAACGCCCTTGACTTTGAGCAATTCACCCAGCCGCTGCTCGGTAAGGCGCGCTTGTTGTAGCTGGGCCTCAGCCTTCTTCAGTTGCGCTTGCACGTCTTCATCGAATAGCTTAACTAACAGCTCGCCCTGACGCACCGACCGGCCCTCTGGCAGATGAAGCATCACCACACGACCGGCGGCTTCAGGGTAGAGCGTCGTCTCCTCTGCGGGCAACAGCGTACCGGCAGCCGTCAAGTCGGCATCAAGCCGGCTGGGTTTTACCACATAACCCTCCACCGCAGCCAGCTCATACGAGGCGCGCATGGGACGCCCCTGCTCATCGGACGGACGCCGACAGGCCACTACTAAGCCCAACGATACGACACACAGTACCCGGAAAAATTGGGCTGCGGATAAGGAGGCTAACGACGGCAGAAGGGACATTAGGGCGGATATCAACGATAGCAAAATACTGAGTGGGCGATTTGAAACGAGCCTCATGGCGCAACAGTCAAAGAGTATTTGCAGCAACTCTCTGAGGCACAAACTTCCGAAGAGGGCGCCATCGGAGCAGATTTTTTACGACCAACAAAGGCCCTGCAGAACGGGCACGTGCAACGAGCCTCAACTATCGAATACGGCACCCTGATGTGCTGGAAACAAAAAAAGCCCGCGCATTAGCGCAGGCTGTTGAATGGGCGCATCTCTTCGCCTAACCAGTTTCGGTTCCAATCATCAACAGGTATCAGGTGGGTCGCCTGCCGCTTTACACGGCGGACGAGGTAAGCCAGCGCTAGACGGGGAGAAATGCGCCAGATGCGAATAAACTTGGAGAAGCGCTTTACCATAGCTTTGTGCACATCGTTCGGATTATTCAATAAAGGTGAAAACACGGATTTACAACGCCCTTTCCGTTCAAAAAGTCTTCCAAAAGTCCCTGAACGCGCGTTAAATAGCACATAATTAACACAATTGTCCGTTCAGGCCCTCTCCGCCCGGCGGAGGCGCACTCCGCTGCACCGGAGAAACCGCGAAACATGGCCTTCGGCACCCGAAAACGCCAGAAGGCGCACATGGGTCACCTGGCTTACCTTTGCCCGCCTAAATGCGCATGAACTAACCTGCTTCCTTTTTATGGCTCAGACCCTGTCTATTGTCGTACCTGCTTACAACGAAGAGCGAACTATCCACCTGATTTTAGATAAAATTAAGGCAGCAACCCTGCCCGAAGGCATTCAGAAAGAAATCATCATTACCAACGACTGCTCAAAGGACGACACCGGCGGGGCCATACGCCGCTACATGGAGGCCAATCCTGACCTCAACATCCGCTATTTGGAGCACGAGGTCAACCGGGGTAAGGGTGCAGCCCTGCACACGGGCATTCGGTATGCTACCGGAGACTACATCGTCATCCAGGATGCTGACCTCGAGTACGACCCGTCGGAGTATGTGCTCCTGCTCAGGCCCGTTTTGGATGGTTATGCTGATGTGGTGTATGGTTCGCGCTTCATGGGCGGACGCCCACACCGTATCCTGTTTTTCTGGCACAGCATCGGCAACAAGTTCCTGACCTTTCTGTCAAACATGTTTACCAACCTCAACCTGACCGATATGGAAACCTGCTACAAGCTGTTCCGCGCCGACATTCTGAAAAGCCTGGACTTGCGCGAGAAACGCTTTGGCTTTGAGCCGGAAGTAACAGCCAAAATGAGCCGGGTGCCTCATGTGCGCATCTACGAAGTAGGCATTTCCTACTACGGTCGCTCGTACGATGAGGGCAAGAAAATTGGCTGGCGCGACGGCTTCCGGGCCATCTACTGCATTCTGAAATACAACATCTGGGCGCGCTAACGGGCCGCGACGAAACGGCAGAAGTCGGCAGCAACCTGAATGGCGCGGCCGGTGTAGCAGCGGCGAGGGTTCAGCAGCCGCTCGAAGTGCGCGGCGATGGCAGGTTCTTTGTCCAGAAACCCCATTAGGGTGCGCAGCACTTTGAAGTAGCGCGTCAGGTCGTGGTGTTGCGGTACGTCGCGCGCCTGAAAGGCGCGAAGTACGCTGGTGAAGGTTTCAAAGTCGTAGAAAGCATAGAGTTCCGGGTATCGGCAGCCCAAGTAGAGAGCGATCATGCGGTAGTCGTCGTGGTAGTGGTTGTTTTCCACGGTGGTAGGGTGTGCCTGTTTATAATCGGCCAGCAGGGTATCGCAGCCGAGGAGGAAACGGCCGATGCGTGCTTCGAGGTCGCGCGTTTCGTTGAACAGGTCGCCGAAGAAGGCGCCGGTGGTCAGCGGGTCGTTTTGCCAGAACAGCAGCATGACGCGTTTGGGCTGCCAGATACCGTCTCGCCATAGTCGGCGCGTTCGGCTGTTTTGCAGGCACTGGTCGAACATGGCCGCTGGGTCAGGGGCCTGCGGGTTCCAGTGTGACTGGAATTGCTGGATGACCTCCCACTCGTAGTCGTAGGGGTGAGCGGTCAGCCCTTTCAGCCATTGGCTGTATTGTCCGACGGCCTGTTGAATGAGCGCGAGTACCATAGGTAGCGCGGAGTCGTCCGGGGAGGGTCAGACGGCTTATCCCTTCAGGATAGCGCGGTAGCGATTGCTGTCGCGCAAGAGTTTGATAGCTTCCTCCACTTCCGGGTCGTTTTTGAGGCGCTTGCGCACCTTGCCGCTTTGGAAATAGATGCGTCCGATGATTTCCTCCTCAATTTCGCGGATGATGCGGGCGCGGTTGCGGGCCATTTCGCCGGCGCGGTCGGCTTTTATTTTGCGCTCTAAGGCCTGAATTTCGGCCTGTATGCTAAGTCCTTCGCCAGCGGCTAAGGCGGCCAGGTCGCGCAGTTTTTTCTCCGACTCTGTCTCATAAGTGAACTGGCGGCGCTGGACGAACTGCTGGAAGTCATCCCAGTCTTTGAACGTGAAGGTCTCGATAGAGTCCACAGCGCTGGCGTGCTTGCGCATCCACTCACTGACGTAGTCGAAGATGATGTGCTGTTCCTGCAGGGCACGCACGAAGCTGGAGGCCGTATCGGCGGGCAAGACGATATCGGGCGTTACGCCGCCGCCGTCGAGCACAGGGCGTCCGTTGCGCGTGCGGAAGACGGCGCGCTCGGCGTCGGGGATATCCACTGGCTCGCCGTTGCGGTAACGCACGGACTGAATGCAGCGGCCCGAGGGAATGTAGTACTTGGCAGTGGTGAGTTTTATCTTGGCGTTGTAGCCGATGTCGCGCGTATTTTGCACCAAGCCTTTGCCATAGCTGCGCTGCCCTATTAGGACAGCCCGGTCCAAATCCTGCAGTGCACCGGAGACGATTTCGCTAGCCGAAGCGCTGCGTTTGTTGATGAGCACCACTATAGGGATTTTATCGTCCACCGGAGCGAGGGTGGTGCTGAAGCTGCGATCCCATTCGGGCACTTTGCCGCGCATGGCAGTGATGAACTCGCCGCGCGGCACGAACACATTGGCCACGTTGACGGCCTCATTGAGCAGGCCGCCGCCGTTGTCACGCAAGTCAAAGATGATGCCTCGGAGGTTAGGTTTTTTCTCCTTGAGCGCTTTTACAGCATCGGCCACATTTCGACCAGCGTTCTGGGTGAAAGTAGTGAGGTTCACGTAGGCGATGTCATCGGCGACGAAGCCGCTATGAGGCACGTTTTTAGCCTCGATTTCGGCGCGCTCGATGGTAAAGCGCAGTTCTTTGTCTTCGCCCGGGCGGCGCACGGTAACGTCCACTTTGGTGCCCTGTACGCCGCGCAAAAAGGCCATAACGTCCTCTGCACTGCGCCCTTTGGCACTCTGGCCGCTGATGGCCGTGATGGCATCGCCGACTTTCAGACCTGCTTTATGGGCAGGGCTGTCTTCCAGCAATTCGGTAACCACGACCCAGTCGCCCATTTTTTTGGCTTCCAGGCCTACGGCATTGTAACGGCCATCGTACAGATAGCGGTAGCCTTCGATGTCGGTTTCAGAGATGTAGTTGGTGAACGGGTCGAGGCTGCCCACCATGGCGTCTATACATACGCGCATGAGCTTGCCTGGCTCGAGTTCGTCCACGTAAGAGTGGTTGATTTCTTTGTAAGCGTTGGTGAAGATTTCGAGGTTTTTAATGATCTCAAAGTAACGGTTGTCTTCGAGGCGCTTGAATGCCAGCAGGGAGACGGCAGCGATGCTGATGAGGATAAGAAAGGTCTTTTTGCGCATAGCGAGATGGATATGCTTAAGCAGAGGGCTGTTCGTTGAGCATGGATGCCTCCGGTGACGTTGCCTGGGTTTCTTCAACGCGCCGGATGAAAATTTCGTTGAACGTGGGCAAGATTTCCTCGAAGTGGGTGATGTGGATGTTGTGCTGGATGAGATAGCGCAGTAAGGCATTGCTGCGGCCTTCCTCTTCGTTGAGTTGCACCACCACAGCGCCGTCGGGTCGGCTGACGACGCGGAAATGCTCGGCAAAATCGGCCGGCAATGGGTCGGCGGTTTCGATGCGGAAAAGGTTTTCTTTAAACTCGTTTTTGATGGCCTTCACTTCGCCATACAAGACATTGCGCCCGCGGTTGATAAGCACAATGTGGTCGCACATTTCTTCCACTTGCTCCATGCGATGGGTGCTAAAGATGATGCTGATACCGCTGGCATTGAGCTGGCGTATTTCGTCTTTAATGAGTGTGGTATTGATAGGGTCCAAACCGCTGAACGGTTCGTCTAAGATGAGCAGCTTGGGTCGGTGCACGACGGTGGCGATGAACTGGATCTTTTGCTGCATGCCTTTGGAGAGTTCTTCCACTCTTTTGTCCCACCAGCTCTGGATTTCGAATTTGTCTAACCAGAAGTTCAGCTCGCGTCGAGCGTCGGCAGCAGAAAGGCCCTTAAGCTGGGCCAAGTAGAGCAAATGCTCGCCTACTTTCATTTTTTTGTACAGGCCACGCTCTTCGGGCATGTAGCCAATCTGGCTGGGTGAGTTCTCGTCTAACGGCTGCCCATCTAGGAGGATAATGCCCTCATCTGGCCCGGTGATGGTGGTAATCATCCGAATGAGCGAGGTCTTTCCTGCGCCGTTAGGGCCGAGAAGGCCAAAAATGCTACCCTTGGGTACGTCAAAGCTGACGTGGTCCACGGCAAGGTGCTTATCGTAGCGCTTGACGACGTTTTGGGTAGAAAGGATCATGACGCATATTTTTTATAGTAGCAACGAGGCGCAAAGGTATAAGGTACGCATCGGCCAGGCCTAGGGAATTTACCGCCTTCGTGCCCCGAAAAGGCTCTGGAAGGGCTTTGAGCAGATATTCCGATTAGAATCCTTCTAAAGAATAAACAAAAAGAAAAAAAAATACAAGTTTTAGACCTAACAAGCTCAACAAATAAAATCGCCTGCTGTTTGAGGTAGGTCTGTATATCCGGACGGTTAACCAATCAAAATTTTCAGTATTATGAGCAGCTTACCGAACTTACTGCTGTTTTCGAGCCTCTCCCCTAATGATTACGTCGGTTTTACGTTTTTCACCGGCTACATGTCCATGTTGGCGGCCTCGATCTTCTTCTTTTTCGAGCGCCAGCGGGTAGATGGCAAGTGGAAGACCTCTATGCTGATAGCGGGTCTGATCACTTTCATCGCCGCCGTGCACTACTTCTACATGCGCGACGTGTGGTTGACGACAGGCCAGTCGCCCACTCAGTTCCGCTACATTGACTGGGTGCTGACGGTGCCGCTTATGTGCGTGGAGTTCTACCTGATCCTTAGGGCCTTTGGCGCCAAGGTAGGCCTCCTGTGGCGCATGATCGCCTACTCGCTGTGGATGCTCATAGCGGGCTACTTGGGCGAAACGGTGTACCGCGACAACAGCGTGCTGTGGGGGGTCATTTCCACGATTGGCTACGCGGGCATCCTGTACGAAGTATGGTTGGGCTCCGCCCGCAAGCTAGCCAACAATTCCGACGATCCCAAGCTCAGAGCTGCCTTCTCCGCGCTGGCCTGGTTCGTTTTGGTAGGTTGGGCGATCTACCCGATTGGCTACATGGCCATTGAAACCGATGGGTGGTTGCGCAATGTGATCTCTGTGCGCAACATGGATTTGGTTTACAACATTGGCGACGCTGTCAACAAGATCGGCTTTGGCCTGGTCATTTATAGCTTGGCTATCGGCTCCTCGCGTCAGGAGGCCCAGGCCGCTGCTGCTTAATCGCCTCAAAACAGCGCCGACGTAATCACCAAGGAGGCCGGATACATAAGAGGTATTCGGCCTCTTCTTTTGCTCACTGTGTTTAAAAAAACTACGTACCTATGACTACCTATTCTCCTCAAATACAGGTCAAAATGTCCTTTTTTGAGCAGACTTGTCAGCTTTTTACCTGTGTCGAGAAGCATGACTTCGATACCCTAAGCCAGCTGTGCGACGACGACTTTGGCATCGTGGATATTGCCCCTGACGGCAGTAGCGTGGTCATCCGCGACCGCGCCGGCTGGGAGCAGTGGTTTCACCATCTGTTTCAGAAACTGGACGAGATGCAGGCTAAGACCTATACGCACATTGAAGACTATCGCAGCTTAGTCTATGGTGATATGGGCTACTGCGCGGTAGAATTTTGCCAGCATTTAGAGGTGGGCGGCCAACACCACAAGTTTTATTGCGTCGCAACCATTATCTGGAAAAAGATGCCCGATGGTTCGTGGAAGGAGTCGCGCTGGCACTGCTCGGTAGTGCGACGAGAGCTGGCGGCCTGATGGGCCTCATTTTTCCTCTCACCAAACAGCACAAGATGTTCGGGCCTGGCCGCAAACTCCAGCCTGGACCGGTGTTGTCGGGCGTGAAGCGCTGTTTGCTGGGCCGATTTCTGCGAGACATAGCCTTCGGCGCTTTTTTAGCGGGCGTCGAAGGCTACAAAATTCGACTTCGGCGGCTCGTTTCAGCCCTTAAAGGCCTTTAAAGTCTGGTTAATGGCGGGTTAAACTGCGCCCTTTTTGTTCGAGTTTATTTCCATAACACCCTCGGAGCCAGACTGTTTGCACGTCTTTTGGCAAAATTCTTTAACACCCTCTGCGCAACCGTTGGCGCGTGGCGGCGTCTCATCGTCGCCTCAACGGCGCCGATATCCTACCTTTGTCCGCACAATGTTCGACCAAAAAAAGCACTGTTTTATGTTTAAGAAATGCTTAGCCACCGCCCTTTTAGCTATTAGCCTCGCTGCTGCCGGTTTTGCCCAGCGCATCGCTTACGTGGACGTGAATGCCATTCTGGAAAGTATCCCTGAATACCAGCGCGCTCAGGAACAATTGGACAAACTAGCTACCCAATGGCGCCAGGAGATTGCTCAGGAGCAGGACGTCATCAAAGGCATGTACAGCAAGTACCAGGCCGAGCAAGTGCTGCTGAGCGACGAGCAAAAGCGCCGCCGCGAAGAGGAAATTGTTAACAAGGAAAAGGATGTACGCGAATTGCAACGCCGTCGCTTTGGCCCCGAAGGCGAGCTGTTCAAAAAACGCGAAGAGCTCGTGCGGCCCATCCAGGAGCGCGTCTATGCTGCCATTGAGAAGTACGCCAATGACAGAGGTTTTGAATACATCTTTGAAAAAGGCAGCGCTTCCGGCATGCTTTACGCCGATAAGAAGTACGACAAGACCGAAGACATTAAAGCCATGCTGCGGCGTAATTAAGCGCCTTACATTTGCCGGGCATTACCATGTGAACAGGCCGCTGCGCTGGAAAGGGCGACGGCTCTGCCAGATGCCCCCGGGCGTCCTTTTGCTGGGATATTTGTAGAAAATTCGATATTGAAACACCTGAATATGAACAAAATACTGTTTATCGCCCTGCTTCTTGGGCTGTGGAGCACGGCAGGGTTTTCTCAGAAATTTGGCTACCTCAACTCAGCCGCTTTGCTGGCCGAAGTGCCGGAGGTGAAACAGGCCGATGCCAACCTGAAGGCCTTTCAGACGCAACTGATGAAAAAGGGGCAGGAAATGGCCAAAGACCTGCAGGAAAAGGCCGCCCTTTTGGAGCGCAAGAAAGAACAAGGCACCATCTCGCCGCGCGACTACCAAGCCCAAATGACCAAGCTGCAGGAAGAAGAAGAGGCCATCGGCAAATACGAGCAAGAGGTGTATGCCCGGCTGGCCAAAAAGCGCGAAGAAGAGTACCGCCCGATCCTAGATAGGGTGAATAAGGCTATGGAAGAGGTTGCCCGTGCGCACGGCTTCCTGCTGGTGTTCGACAGCAGCACGCAGGTGGTGGTGTATGCGGAAGAAAGCCTCGACCTGACGCCGTTGGTGAAAGCCAAATTAGGCATCAAGTAATGGCCGGCCCTATCGGCATCTTTGACTCTGGCTATGGTGGGCTGACGGTTTTTCGCGAAATAGAAGCCCTGTTGCCTCAGTACGACTACATCTATTTTGGCGATAACGCCCGCGCACCTTATGGTGGGCGCTCCTTTCAGACGGTGTACCGGTTTACGCTGGAATGCGTCAGGCACCTGTTCGAGATAGGCTGTCGGCTCGTTATTTTGGCATGCAATACGGCTTCGGCCAAAGCCCTGCGCAACATTCAACAGCGCGATCTGCCGCATTACGGCCCGGAATATCGGGTGCTGGGCGTCATCCGGCCCACGACCGAGATCATCGGCAAAATCAGCCGCACGGGCTGTATAGGCATCCTGGCCACACCGGGCACGGTCAAATCCGAGTCGTACGTCATCGAGATTAGCCACTTCTTCCCTGAGGTGTGCGTCTATCAACAGGCCTGTCCCATGTGGGCACCGCTTATCGAAAACAACGAACACACCGGCCCGGGTGCAGATTACTTCGTAGAGAAAGACATCCGCGCCCTGCTCGCCCAGGCCGACTGCATAGACACCGTCGTGCTGGGCTGCACGCACTACCCCTTGCTGCTGGAAAAAATCCGCCGCTACATGCCGTCCGAAATCACGCTGGTCGTGCAGGGCCGCTTAGTTGCCGACCGCCTGGCCGACTATCTGCTCCGGCATCCGGAAATAGATATCCACTGCAGTAAGGGCGGCCAGCGCACGTTTTACACCACGGAAACGCCCGACGTTTTCGATGAGAAAGCCAGCCTGTTTTACGGGCAATCCGTGCAATCGCGGCATTTTAGCCTCTGAGGCCCGGCTTATCGGCAGTGCTCCGCTGCTGTCGGATAAAGGCAGGAAAATTTAATATCACTCGAGCCCGGCCGATACCCTAATTTTGCGCTCAGAAAACACTGCTACAGCGGTCCCGTAGCTCAATGGATAGAGCAACTG
>FQKF010042339.1_pt1 | contig 23658 bp, 20 predicted proteins | sample 1504521 | NCBI WGS metagenome assembly FQKF01 (sample SAMEA4475357, study PRJEB15587) | soil metagenome | biome: Soil; feature: Field | place: India | collected 2015-03-11 | depth 0 m
CGACGATATTGAATTAGCCTATTTTCCACTGTTACATCATTTAGTAAGGTCTGAATTTAATGAGAATTATTTTATATATTGTACAAGTGGTTTTACAGCTGTAACTAATCAATACATTCTGGATATCTTAAATCATTTATCATTATACATCGAGGAGGGTATATTTTTGCATCATCCAATTTCTACTAAACTAAATGATTTTAATTATGCAAGCGATGATATTACTGGTTATTTAAACGCTATTGCCCAACAAAATACTGAACAACAACAGTTTTATACATGTACACGATTAGCCCGGCAATTAATTCAATATAGTCATACCAACAATTTTATCGATTTAAAAGAGCTTACAAGCAATCTGATTACTACCATACAAAATATTGAACCTGGTCGGAAAGAACCTGAAATTATACATTTAATTAAAGGCTGGATTCGGGAATTTGAAGCCGAATTGGTATGGGCTCATTTTGGTATTGATATGGATCATGTTTACCATCTTCGACTTCCTTTTTATTCCGACGACATATTTCCCCAATATCCCAGTTATGAAAACGATGTCAAACCAATTCTCAACTTGATTGAAAAAATTAACCCCAATATTATTACACTGGCTCTCGATCCGGAAGGAAGTGGGCCCGATACTCATTTTAAAACCCTTATTGCACTCTCTGAAGCTATTGATAAGTATGTCGAAACCTATCCGGATATTAATCTTAAAATCTGGGGGTATCGTAATATATGGTCTCGTTTCCAGTTACACGAAGCATCCCTTATTTTTCCAACCTCTTTAAATTCTTTTGCAGTATTGCACAATATGTTCAATAACTGTTTTTTAAGTCAAAAATCTGCTTCATTTCCCAGTTATGAACATGACGGCACTTTTAGTGAATTAGCCCAAAAAATATGGGTCGAACAATTTGATTTATTAGTCAAGATGTTAGGAAAGGATTATTTTTACAAAAGTAGTAATCCTATGTTGCGTCGAGCATACGGAGCAATTTTTATCAAAGAAATGACATACCAGGAATTTAAAAATGAAATGTTGATGGTTCGTCGATTATTAAAAACTAAAGAAGAAATGAATAGTTCTTCATAATGTTTTAAATGATAATGATTATGCAACAAACAGACAGGTTAAATTCAATTGATGCCCTACGAGGTTTCGATATGCTCTGGATTATGGGTGGAGCTGAATTTATGATGGCTTTATCGAAATGGGTTAACTTGCCCTTTTTATCTTCTATAGCCCAACAAATGGAGCATGTTGAATGGAACGGCTTTCATTTTTATGATATGATCTTTCCACTCTTTCTTTTTCTAGCTGGAGTTTCATTACCGTTTTCTCTAGCTAAAAGGCAAGCCATCGGCAATTCAATTCACCAGATTCATATGCATATCCTGAAACGAACTGTAATTCTCATCATTCTGGGAATAATATACAATGGATTTTTTTATTTCGATTGGCCTGCCAGGTACGCCAGTGTATTAGGCCGAATTGGTATTGCATGGGGAATAACTGCGCTTTTGGTACTTCATACCCGACGTACAATACAGTATGTTTTGTTTGTTTTTATTTTGTTGAGTTATTGGGCAATTCTTAAACTTGTCCCCGTCCCCAATGTGGGTGCTGGTATTTTAACTCCCGATAAATGCATTGTAAGCTACATTGATCAGTTAATACTGCCAGGCCGCATGTATTTTCAATGGTACGATCCAGAAGGTATTCTATCTACATGGCCAGCCATAGCTACAGGTTTATTAGGTGCTTTTTGTGGATATCATCTGCAACGTTCTAATAGTGGGCATCACAAAGCATTTCAATTATTTTTAGCAGGTTTATTTGCTTTAATTATTGGATGGTTGTGGAACTTTGTTCTACCAGTCAATAAAAACATCTGGACAAGTTCGTTCGTGCTTTATGCAGGAGGATGGAGCATCTTACTGTTATCGTTTTTTTATTGGGTAATTGATGTACTGGGATTTAAAAAATGGTCATTCCCATTTAGGGTTATTGGTATGAATTCAATAACTATTTATATGGCTCAACCTATTATTGGTTTTTGGAATGCCAACGAGTTTTTCTTCTCAGGAATGGTTAGGTATATGCCCGATTTAATGCGACAGTCTTTTCAGTATTTTACCTATATTATAATTTGCTACGTTTTTCTTTATTTTTTGTATCGAAAAAAAATATTTTTAAAAGTATAAGCTATGAATTCTAAATTTTTGTGGTTATTTATAAAAAAGAAATTATGTGTTATTTATATACTTTTTTACCCCTTTATTTCAATGGCTGAACCATTTGAAATTATTCCGAAACCAAATTACATTTTAGTTCAGAATGGTTTTTATGTTTTAACTTCAGGTCAATTGATAACCTATAGCCATGATTCGCTCTTTTTTTCTGCTCAATTTCTTGCCAGAAAATTAAATCAATCAACAGGTTTTTTATTTAATCCAAAAAAAGACCAAAAGGGTGGTATTGAACTTCAATTAAATAAAGAATATGACCAACGGCTAGGTTCTGAAGGATATCGCCTGTTGGTTACAAAGAAAAAAATATTTATCTCAGCCAATAATCCTGCAGGTATTTTTTATGGTGTACAAACATTACTACAATTATTGCCACCCGAGGTTGAATCCAATCAGAAGTTATTAAATTTAATTAAACTTCCTTTGGTTGAAATTATTGATTATCCGCAATTTACATGGCGTGGTGCCATGCTCGATGTAAGTCGTCATTTTTTTTCTAAAGATGAAGTAAAAAACTTTATTGATTTAATGGCAAAATATAAATTAAATGTATTTCATTGGCATTTAACTGACGATCATGGTTGGAGAATCGAAATAAAGGCTTTACCGCGTCTTACAGAAATAGGTGCATGGCGTGTGGAGCGATCTGGGCCTTTTGGTGAGCGAAAACCGCCTCTGCTTGGAGAAAAAGCCACTTATGGGGGCTATTATACTCATGATGATATTCGTGAAATTGTGCAGTATGCCGCTGAACGCTATATAACTATAGTTCCCGAAATTGATGTTCCAGGCCATTCTATGGCTGCCATAGCGGCATATCCCGAATTATGTGTTACCCGCGATACTACCATTAAAGTTGATCCTGGTACCCGATTTGCCGAATGGTTTGAAGATGGTACCTTTAGAATGAACATTGATAACACTTTAAATCCTTCAAGTGAAAAAGTATATGAGTTTCTTGATAAAGTATTTACTGAAGTAGCTGAGTTATTTCCCGGAGAATATATCCATGTAGGTGGTGACGAATGCTATAAGGGTTTTTGGTTAAAGGATACAGGTTGCATTAATTTAATGAAGAAACTGAATTTTAATCATGCGGAACAGTTACAACATTATTTTATAGAACGAGTTGAAAGAATAGTTCAATCTAAAGGAAAGAAAATAATTGGATGGGATGAAATATACAACGAAAATTTATCGAAAAATTCTGCTATTATGTGTTGGCGAAATCCTATCATTGGGTTCGATGCAGCTAAAAAAGGTTATAAAGTGGTTATGTCACCTACATCATTTTGTTATCTCGATTATTACCAGGGCGATCCATCAATTGAACCTCCTGTATATGCTGGTTTACGTTTAAGTACATGTTACCGTTTTAATCCATTATCTGATACATTAAATTCTACCTATATTCTTGGCGGACAGGGTAATTTATGGACGGAAAATATTCCTAACTTTTCGACCGCATGTTATATGTTGTTTCCTCGATTATGGGCTCTTTCAGAAGTTTTCTGGACTAATCCTAAAAACAAAAGTTGGGAATCATTTATTGAAAGAGTTGAAAAACAATTTAAACGTCTCGATTATGCAAATATCAATTACTCGCGTGCCATTTACGATCCAATAATTTCATGCCAGATAATAAAAAATAACAACGATACTATGTTGTATATTACTATGTTTTGTGAAGCACCAAATGTAGAAATACGTTATACCATTGATAATACCATGCCAACTTTATATTCTCCAGAATACACCACTCCAATTACTGTACCAGATGAAAATATAACTTTACGAGTTCGAACTTACAGGAATAACCAACCTATTGGCAATTTAATCATATTATCCACACAGCAGCTACTTGGTGCTCCTTATTTGAATAGGTAATTATATAATAAAAAAATTAGTATAATTTTATGAAATATTTGAATTATAGAATATAACGTAGGCCTAATGTAACAATTCTGTCACTGTAATTGCTGTTCCCAGGTGTAATGGTTTCGTATGTTTCAAGTATCGATTTCCCATAAGTTGAAAATATTTCATATTTAAAAGAAATATCAATAGATAAATGTTTGCTAATTGCATAATATATTCCTGTAGATAATGCAACTTCCCCTTCATTGTATTTGAGATATTGATTTTTTAAGGGCATGGTATTGTCATTATCTTCTTTACTTTTGTCCACTTTTACAGATCTGTAACCAATTCCTATGCCAGGGAAAATACTTAAATTAGTTTTTGGTATTGTTATGACATATTTTAAAAATACGGGAAAACAAAGTTCATTGACATTAAACTTTACAAGAGGATAAGCATTATCGCCATGATTATAATATTTTTTTAAAATTTCGAAATTTTGTTTGAGCCAATAAACTTCAAATTGAACTTCAAAATTTTTTGCATAAGGGATATGACTAATGTTATAGTATAAACCTAATACTGAACTGTTCTGCACTGTAATAATGTCTTTTTGCGTATTTGATATGATTGAAGGGAAGTTAATACCAAAAATTGCACCAATGCTATTTTTAGGTTTCCATTTTGGTGCCGAAAAAATTTCACAATCTTCATTCGGACAAACATAATTGTGATATTTTTTCGCAATATTAATCATAGAATTACGGTTATAATCTAAGTGATTAATGTTTTCTGTTAAAGGTTTAGCATCTTTAAAATAATATTTCAATATTCCTACATATTCTTTTTTCTCAAAATCATACATTGCGTAATCATAAAAATTAATTCCATGAATTTTTTCTAATGTATTTTTTAATTCAACAAATTCTCCGTTGTCGGTCAACAGAAAAAACGTATTGGATTCAGGTGTATAATATTCGAAAATATTTGCTTTACCTTTAATTAGCCATTCTAAAAACACTAATTTTTCTGTGTTGTTTAAGGTGATTTTTTGGCTTACAAAGAATTTTCCATCGCTTAATCGGAAACCCTTTATTTGTCCGGGAAAAAATGTATTCTCACTCAAACTATCATTTGCTTTAAATTTAACAAAGTTTATATACTCAAACATCTGTTGCTCAGCTATTTTTCCATAAATCGTATCATTATCGTTCGTAATGATATATGCTGAGTTTGATTTTAAACTTGTCATTAAATTGAATAAAACAATGAAAAATATGTAAAATCTCATAAACATATAAATAGATTTAAGATTTGAATATTATTTCAAATTATATCTTAAGCCAATCATATAAGCACTTTGAAAAATTTCATCTCCAATTACAGTATAATAGCTATCGAACATATAGTAGCTGTAGCCATAAACAGCCTTAGAGTGTTCAATGCCATAATCAATTTCCAGTTGTATACGTTTATTTAAATTATAAAATAAACCCAAACGTGCAGTGTTCGAACCACTATTTTTTTTCATATATTCATTTGTTGAAGTACGATGATTGAATGTAAATCCAATTGCGCCAATAATGCCTGCTTTTTTCTTAAATAAATTTACATTGTAACGTAAGAGTACTGGAATTCGATGATTTTGTACTTCTTTAAAGTATTTAAATGATTGTTTTATATAAGTATATTCAATTTGAAACTCGAAATTTCTTAGATATGGGATTTTTGTAACTGTAAAAGTGAAACCTACTGGATAATTAACATATGAAGTATTAAAATCATTTAAACTTGTATTAAGGGAACTAAAATTAATACCAATTGCATAAGATGCTAAATTATTTTGGGATTCAAAAATTTCACAGGCCTCATTTTTACAGACATAATTATGGTAATTTTTAGTTACATTAATTAAAGATGAACGGTTTAAATTCAAATTATTTAGTTTTTCGATCACTGGAGGAGCGTCTTTAAAATAATATCGTAAAATACCGATGTACTCCTTCCTTTTCTTATAATAGTATTTATTCTCTAAGGTATCATAAATTGTATGATCTGAATTGCTAAGTAAAACAAATTCATTTTCTTTCGGTTGTAAGTAATAATATATATTTTGGTTATCTGGCTCGTAATAGGCATATAGATTTACAATACCTTTTAAAAGCCATTCCAGAAAGACTAAGGAAGAGTCCTTACTATTGACTAAAGGTATAGTAGCTGCGATAAAATAGCGTCCATTATTTAATCGAAAGCCTTTAATATCAGCAGGGGAGTATTGTTTAATGATAACATTCTTTTCATCTTCAAAAAATAGTACCTTTGAAGTATAAAAAAATTCATTTTTTTCAATGATAAATCCACGTACGGTATCAGAATTATTTGTGATTATAATTCCGGATTGGTAATCTCTAATGGCTTTAAGATTATGTGAAAGTGCAATAAAGATTAAAACTGTTATGAAATTTTTAGTTCTCATATGACTATTAATAATATTTAGTTAAGTATTGGCATCTATTTCTTTTGGCTTTCATTTCAGTTGTAGTATAAATAATGACTCCTTTCTCAAAAGTAGCAACGGCAAACTGATAAGATAAAGGTCGAAATTTAATCCTTGCAATTTGATATTTGGTTTTTAATATATAGTTATTTAAGGGGTTTAGTAGATAAATATTACCTCTACTTGTTCCAGCTATAATCATATCACCATTCGATTGGTAGTCAATAGAAATAATCCATTGGCCTAAGAGTATAGAATTATCCTTAAATGCCTTACAGTTTTTTTCTTTATAATTTTCATAAAAGAATACTTTTGAATCATCTCCGGCCGAGACTAAAGCTTTTGATGATGGTAAGAAAGTTATACTACGAACCCAATTTCGATGGTACTCTAAAGACCTAATGAACGACCAACTATTACATTCCCAGATACTTATTTTTTTATCACCTGAACTACATGCAAGAAATTGGTTATCGGGGCTAAATGCTATTCCTGTAATTGTTTTTGAATGAAAATTTAGAATATGTTTATTTTGAGGTTGAAGCAGATTATATAAAAAAACTTTACCATTTGCAGTTCCAACAGCAAGCCATTCATTATTATTGCTTACTGTTAAAAATGTTGCAATTTCATTAATTCGATCCAATATGACTGACGAATCTGTGTTCGATAAATTCCACAAAATTATCAGGCTATCTAAACCACAGGAAACTAATTGTTGCTTATTTGGTAAAAATTTAATTGATAAAACAGTGTTAGTATGTATGTTTTCTAAAACTGAAACTAATTGCCAATTCTGAGTTTCATAAATATTAATTTTTTGGTTATTTGTACATGCTAGTAATTCACCATCGGCCGAAAAGTCGATATCATTTACCCATGTTAAATTTTTATCAATTACAGTTTTAGCAAAAATGTTTGTAAAGACTATACTTATTAGCAGAATTAGCGAAATTCGATACATAAATTTTTATATTTTTAGAAATAGTAAGTTTTTTTTCTTAAAAACTGTTTAAATACTCCAATTTTAAATCCCAAATATCCAAATCTATAATTTTCTATTGGGTTTGATGAATAAAAGTAATACATTCCTTCGATTGCTAAATAAAAATTGTTACGAGCTACTTTTTGATTAAGTATACCGATTGAAGTATTTATACCTACATTTGTGCCTTCAAAAGATTTATATTGATTATTGCCGATAATTTGCAATTCATTTAAGTTTCCGTTATTATAATTTATAGTATACAAGGGTTCAATTTTCGTAACTTTATAATTGGCTATTGTTGGTTTGATTTGGGCAAATAATAGCCATTTATTTAATTGAAATATATTGTTAAATTGGATGATGGGAGCAATAACTAATTCTGTTGTTTTTGCATTTTTATATCTGGTCGATTGTGTGTTCGACCAGTTATTATAGAAATTTTCGCCCATCTCAATCCCAAAACTATATATTAGGCTATGGTTAAAAAGAAATCCACTACGAAATCCAAATAGTAAATTATAATTAGCAAATAATCGCGAATCTTTAATAGAATTATCAGGTAGTTTTGTATATCCAATAGAAGAACCAATTGGTTTTGATAAAGTAATATCGAAAAGGACTGCCGCCTTATAATAATTAAACTGACCTGAAAGGCTTATCGAAAATAAACATATGGTGAAAATCAATATTATTCTTCTACTTTTATCCATTGTAATTTAAGTTTTCCTATAAGCTGATTATAATCGTCCTTGACATTAATATAATATGGATAATTTAAATCACTGAAGTGCTGTTCAACATTAAGCTTAAGACTAACCAATAAATCATCTGGGCTGTAATTATAATCGAAATCATAAAACAAAATTGCTTTTTGATCAAAATTGTAAAATAGATGTTCCAGTGAAATTTCCATATTGTTTTTAATATTAATTCCGTAATACAAATCCGACATGAATTCATTATCTATGCAAATATAAATATCAGGTTCATTCACATATACTTCGTCATCATAACTATCAGTTAACAGCCGGTTAGTACACTTAAAACTTATCAAATAAGGGATAACATCAATTTTCTTAAAATTTTCATTATAATTATCAAGTCGGATAGTATATGAAAAAAATAAACTGGGTAACGATATTTTTTGCAAACTATTACCAATAAAATATTTAGTAATAGTATCGTAAGCCACAATTTCATAATAAAATTCATGAATAAGTAAGTCAGCTAAATTTATTTGAATACTATTAGCAGAATAGCTCACTTGATAGAATGGCGTGTGCTTATGATAATTATTAGAATCACTATAAAGAGATAAGAAAATAAATTTACAATTATTAAATTTATTTTCAGGGAGATATATGGAAAGGGTTGGTTTTTCCATATTATTTTCTTCAAAATCTTCTTGAATATTGCATGCATATATAGCAAACAATACTACTACATAAAAAGATAAATATCGAATCTTTCTTATCATTAATATTTTATTAATTTATAGGTATATTCTTTCTGAGATACAATTATCTTCAATAAGTAAATTCCATTTGGTTGATTACTTATATCAATTTTTGTATCTAAATTCAAATTTTGAAACAATATTTCATTTCCATAATTATTATATATTTTGGCTACAATATTGGAATTTTGAAAAGAAAAATTAATATAAAAAAAGCCATTACTAGGGTTGGGAAAAATTTCAATGTCTTGTTCTGATTCAATATCAACTTTTGTATTGTAAATGTAATAGGTTTGTGAATAGTTTGTACAACCATTAGTATCTACAACAAAAACTTTGTATTTGCCTGATTTCTCAATAATTATTTCATCAGAAGTTCCATTGCTAATTGGATTGTCGTTAAAATACCATTGATAGCTGGCAGGAACGGTATTTGTGTATAGGTCATTAACTGGAATAGCTCTGAGTTTATTTCCTTCTCGGTGAGCAACCACTAAAGGACGAGGTTTTGCTGGAATTTTTATTTTAAAATTTTTTGTACAACCATATTTATTTGTAGCATATACGTCTAAGTTATATATATCTTTATAGTCATAAATGGTTATCGAATTATTTAGAATAGAATAATTGAATGATGGGGCATTGTAATAAATTCTATAAGATTGATTAGTTGGTATTAATTGGCATTCTACCACATCTCCATAACAAATATTTCCTGTTGGAGAGTAAATTATTGCTGTGGGATTAATTATCTCATTAGGTTTAATTAATAGAGAGGAGTTTATTAAATACTCTTTATTGTCGCATGCTATAATGCTTAGTGAATATTTACCAGCTATTATTGGGATTTCTGTCTGATAATTTAAACTATTAGAGTCAAATTCAGATGAATATATGTTTTTATTATTATTACTTAGGTCTTCTAAAATTACTTGGGAGAAATTTTCGGTTGAACGAATATTTAATTTTAATTCATTTTGCTCGCAATTAATAACTAAATTATAGAATATATATGGTATTTTTAGCTCTATTTCAATATTGAATGTGTAGATTTCTCTATCTTGCAGTTCAATATTAAATTCATATGAACCAGTTAATTGATATGGTTTATTTATATCAATTGTATCGTTGTTATAATATACCTTAATATGTTTGTGTCGAGTAAGAAATTCGAATTTGTTAATTGACCCATCACAAGTAATTTTCTGTTTATATCTTAGCCAAATTATTTTTTTTAGTATAATACCATCCTCTGTACACAATATTATTTTTGAAGAATTAAAATCATGCTGAATATCAAAATCATTAATGTTTAAGGTATCTACTAGGTTAAATTTCTTAGTATTATATAAACCATTATTTGCTAGAACCCAAAGTTCGTTTGAAATTTTTTTTATATTTCTAATTTTGAAGTTAGGTTGTAAATTAATAAATTTGGGAATATAACTAATAAGTTCTATAATTTTATTTTCGATCTTTTCTAAAATGTAGTATGAATCATCAACTAAAAGAATATTATCTGGTAAAAAATCAAAACTTACTGTGCCTCCACAACAGATTAAAGAATATTTTACACCACCTTCATAGAAACTATCATCAATTTTAACCATTTTAATATTTTTATCATAATATACATAATTAATTGGTGATACATAAAAACTATCATTTTTAAAGAAAAATAAATATTTTTCACATTGAACCGCAAATTCCTCATCCCTGGTGATTCTTATAACATTATACGATTGAAGGCTGGAATCTACATTATCGTTATTATCAAAATATTTAAATGTAGGTTTGTATTTGTAAAACTTACCTTCTGAATATCGTATTACAAAATCTCCCCATGTGCCAATCCATAGGCAATTACTTGAATCTTCTGCATAAATAGCTGAAATTTTTGATTGTGTATAGTTTCGTAAACTATCAGTTAGCTCTTTTATAATTTTTAAACTATCTATTTGCCATATCCGAGAACTATCGCTCGAAACTACCCATACTGTATGTTGGCTGCTTACTATTTTACCTAAGCTAATTCCATTTAAAAGTACTGTATCTTCAAGAAGGATGATTTTATCCTCAGTAGCTTGTAAAGCAATGGGTAGGAGAATTATTAGAAGAGTATGTATAAGATTAAATTTTTTCATTTATGAAAATTTTAATACAAATTAAAAAAATAATTTTATTTTCTCAAAGATCACTATATATAATATCTTTTTGAATTTATAAAGATTTAAAATCCAAGGACCAACTAAATACAGTTAACTAATCTATGCATTTTAAAATATTTTAACATACCCGCATGCTCAATTTTTAATTTAAATTGAATAAAAACTAGGAATTATTTTCTACTTTTGTTTATTCAGAAACGAAAAAAAATTAGACTTATGAAAACTAAATCAATATTTATTGCAGGGCTAATTTTAATAAGTTCTTTTAGTTCCTATATACATGCTCAAAGTAAGAAAGCGAAAGCATCGTTTAAGACCGAAACATATGATTTTGGTAAAATAAAAGAAGCAGATGGTCCAGTTACCTATAATTTTGAATTTACCAACATAGGAGCTGAACCACTTATTATAAAAAATGTTTCAGCTTCATGCGGTTGTACAACTCCTAATTGGCCTAAAGAACCTGTAGTTCCTGGTGCAAAAGGTTCAATTACTGTGACCTATAACCCAGCAGGACGACCAGGTAAATTTGAAAAAACAATTACCATTACTTCAAATGCCGATCCCGAAGTTCAAGTTCTTAAAATAACAGGCGATGTAATTCCAAAAGAACCTACTATTGAAGATCAATTCCCAAATAATATTGATGGTTTACGTATTAAATCAATGCAAATAGCATTTAATAACGTAAATCCTTCACAAAAGGCAAATCAGACAGTTGAAGTGTATAATAGTACCGATGCACCCATGAAAGTAGGTTTTATTGAAGTTCCTAACTTTTTAACAATTAAAATTGTACCCGAAGTAATTCCTCCAAAGCAAAAAGCAACCATTTCACTTACTTACGACGCTGCCTTAAAAAATGATTGGGGCTTTGTATTTGATCGTTTTGGAATTGTTATTAATGGAAAGCCAGTAAATTCGAGATTAGCAGTATCGGCTAATATACAGGAAGATTTTTCAACTCTTACTGAAGAACAACGTAAAAATGCTCCTAAAATTGAAGTAGATAATGTTGAATTTAATTTTGGCTCAATTAAACAAGGTGAAAAAGTAACACACGATTTTGTTATCAAAAATACAGGGAAAAGTGATTTATTTATTCGCAAAGTCACTGCAAGCTGCGGATGTACTGTTGCCAATGTTAAGTCGAAAACGATAAAACCAGGCGAAAGTACAACTATTACTACCGAATTTAATTCGTCTGGGCGTACGGGTAATCAAACCAAAGCTATTACAGTTATAACTAACGACCCCAATAATCAACGATTAGTATTGTGGGTAAAAGGTAATATAGTTACTCAATAAAAAATATAACAAATAAAAAAGGCTGCTTTTTAATGCAGCCTTTTTTATTTAGAGATATGTTTAAAACTTTATTCAGCTTTGTTTTTATCCTTATCAGATTCAATGGCTTCTTCTATTTGATTTTCATTCTCCTTTTTCTCATCTTCAAACGAATTAATTCCATTCTTAACAAGAATATTGTACCATGTTAAAACTTTTTTCATGTCCGATACATATACCCTTTCTCTATCATAATCGGGTAGCAGTTCTTCAAAATAGGCTTTAATCTTTTTTTCGTCAATTTTTCCACTCATTACCTGAGCGCCATTTTCTTTCTCAAATATTTTCTTAAACACTTCACGTAGAGGGACTTCATCGGTATCGGTAAAAATTGCAATGTCGTTAAGCGAAACCACTTTATAATTTGCAAATGCAACCATCCGTTTTTTATTCTCAAGACCTTCAACAATAATACCATTTTTTGTTTGAGAAATAAATTTAAATAGCCCGCTCTGTCCCGAAATGGTTAATATTTCTTTTAAGTCCATAAGTATGTAATTAATATCATCAGTTTACAATGCACAAATTTAAAAACTATCTTTTATTTTGTGCTTAATTTCATACTAAAATATTTCAGAAATTAAAGTCGTATGAAATTCAATGATTACGATTTTAATTGGTTTTGTGTTTTTTCGTAAGCTTATTCTATTTACAAATTATTAATTATAAATTAAAACTAATTTGAAGTGTTAAATACAACAAAAAAATTTAAACGTCTATCCCAAAAGGTAGGGAAAACAATATATGAACAACAATTGCTTCAAGCAAACGATAAAATTTTAGTTGGATTATCGGGAGGTAAAGATTCAAACCTATTGCTTGAATTAATGGCTGATCGTAGAAGGCATTTGCCATTTCCTATTGAAATTTTTGCACTTCATGTAAAAGTGGTAGATGTTGATTACTTTGCACCAATTGATGATATGAAATTGTTTTGTGATAAATTACATATACCTTTTATATATAAAGAAATTAGTATTGATTTGCACGAAGCAACAGATAAAAAGTCGCCTTGCTTTTTGTGTTCCTGGAATAGACGTAAAACAATTTTTACAACTGCACGAGAATTGAATTGTAATAAAGTAGCTTTGGCTCATCATTTTGATGATGTGATAGAAACTTTTATGTTAAATTTAATTTATCATGCTTCAATTAGTTCATTACCTTATGAATTAAAAATGTTCGATGGAGAAATTAAAATTATTCGTCCATTGCTTGATATAACTGAGAAAGAAATTTTAGCATATACCCGCGAAGCAAACTATCCTTTAGAATTAAAACAATGTAGCTATAGCAATACAACCAAGCGAACCGAAATGAAAAACTTAATAAAAATAATGAAACAAATGCATCCATTAGCCGATAAAAATATATTTCGTGCTGGTCGTAAAATTTATCCCGAATATCTACCTATTAGTAAAAAGTGAAAATAAAATGCAATCAGTTAAATCAACGGATGTTATTTAGGACAGATATTTTATATTAAGTTTAAAAAATATTTACTTTTGTGCCAGTTATGTGATACCTATAAAATCAATTTTTTTATAAACGAGATATATTGATATACCCAGATTAAAATAAATTTTAAGAAACGAGCATTTTTGCGAATAAACTTAAAAGCAAATGAAAATAGCAAAGATGCGAATTCTATGATATCTTAACTAAAAATTATATTTTTATGAAAATTTCTGATAAATTTTTATTTTTTTATTGGATTTTTGGCTTAATTATTGCTGCTCTTTTTTTGCTATTTGGTTTGTTTATAATTTTTTCAGATGCTTTTACCTATGTGCCAGAAAATTTCAGAATAGTAATAGGTATATTTTTAATAGCTTATGGTTTATTTCGAGTAATTAATATTTTTATAAAAAATAGAAAAAATGAGGAAAATGAATAAATGGTTGTTATTGCCAATACTAATTTTAACCTCATGTAATTATAACCCTAATGCAGGATTGAACGAAGAAACTCCTACCAGAGGCAATATTAAGATTGGTTCCGATGAGTGTTTTACCTTACTTACTGAAGCCGAGGTTGAAGTATTTCAGAACATATATGAGAATGCTAAATTAAATGTGGTTTATAAGCCGGAATTTGACCTTATTAATGATTTGTTAAATGATTCTGTACGATTAATTATTACTGCCCGTAAGCTTTCGACCGAAGAAATTGAATATTTTGAAAGTCGGAAAATTTACCCCAAAACAGTTACCATCGCTTATGATGCCATTGCATTTATTTTAAATAAAAAGAATAAGGATTCACTTCTTCGGTTTACTGATATTAAAAGTATTTTTAAAGGTGAATATACTAGCTGGAAACAAATTAATCCACAAAGTAATCTGGGCCCAATAAAAGTAATATTTGATAATGTCAAATCTTCGACTGCACGTTATATAAAAGAAAGGTTTAATTTACCCGATAAATTTCCCCCTACCTGTTATGCCGTTGATAAAAACGAAGAAGTAATCAAGTATGTCGAAAATCATCCCAATGCCATAGGGGTAATAAGTGTTGCATGGATAAGTGATAAAGACGACAGTGTATCAAAAGGTTTTTTAAAACGAATTCGAGTAGCAGCTATCTCTCCTGAAGAAAACCCCGATGGAATTGATTACTATAGGCCTTATCAGGGATTTATTGCCGATAAATCATATCCTTTTATCCGTGAGATATATGTTATAAACCGTGAATCATTTTCGGGTTTAGGTTCTGGTTTTGTTCAATGGATAGCATCTGATCAGGGGCAACGAATTGTACTTAAAATGGGTATGGTGCCAGCAACCATGCCTATAAGGCTTATTAAAACAAAGAAAAATTTTTAAATTTGGCTTATTAACAAATTTATTTAATTTTGAAGTTTTTAAAAATAGATTTAATTATTTGCTAACCACTATAATAGTATTCATATGAAGATAAAATTAAAAATGGGCAAATTCAAGTTTATTGTTTTAACTACAATTTTTGCAGCAATATCGATTGGTGTTAATTCACAAACATTACAAGATGCATTAAAGCTTTTAACAAGTGAAAGGTATGAAGACGCCACTGACGTGTTAAAAAAGGTAATTGAAAAAGAGCCTAATAACGGAGATGCTTATTTCTACTTAGGCGAAACTGTATTACGAAACTATCAAAGTGATCCTTATTCTAATACTTTAGAAGAAATTGTTAAAGAGGCGAAAGGTATATTTGAGAAAGGATTAAAAGCCGACAGTACCAATGTTTTAAATTCCATAGGTTTAGGAATGGTATGCTTATTGGCAAAAGATGATACTGTTACTGCCGATAATTATTTTAGAAAAGCAGAAAGCGTAATACCCAAGAAATCGAAAAAATTTACTGACAGAGACTACACCATACTTATAAAATTAGGTATAGCGCAATTATATTCTTCAAAACCTCGTTTTAATAAAGCCATTGCCTATCTTGAACGCGCTAGAACAGCAAGCGTTGAAACAGCTAAACAACCCAATATGGAAAAACCAGAGGTTTATATAGCTCTTGGTGATGTATATCTGGAACAAAATAATGCTTCAGAAGCCGTGAAAAATTACAATAGAGCTATGTATATAAACCCCGGTTTGGCAGAACCTATTGTTAAAATAGGAAGGTTATATATGCGTTCCCGTAACTTACAAGAAGCACGTAACTACTTTGATCGTGCAAAAGAAATAGATTCAACATATGCTCCTCTATATAGAGCCTATGGCGAATTATACTCAATGAGTAGTGCTACTGCCAATTTTGCAAAAATAAATTTTCGTAAATTTCTTGAATTATCTGGAAACAACCTGCCTGCAAAAGTTCAATATGTGAACTCTTTATTTAAAGCAAAAGATTATAAGGAGTGCTTGCTGAATATAGAAGAAATTTTTGAATATGATAAATCACGAAATTATTTAAATCGAATAGCTGCATACTCAGCTTACGAAATGCGTCCACCTGATTACGAGAAAGCATTGCGTTACATTGAAGAATTCTTTAAAAATGCCACACCTGAAAAAATTATCCCTAAGGACTATTTATATTATGGGCGAATTCTTATAAAACAAAAGGATGAAGAAAGTATAAATAAAGGGTTTGAGCAGTTAATGATTGCCTATAAACTTGATACTACTGATATTGAACTAATTAACGATATAGCTTATAATGCTTATTATACAAAAAGGTTCCAGCTTGCTATTGATATGTTAAATAAAAAAATTGCTTTAGGTAAAGCCCAGTCTTCTGATTATATGGTTTTAGGAAAGGCTCATTACCAATATGCTCAAAGCATGAGTGATACCATGCTTCAAAATGCAGAATACAGGAATGCAGAAAAAGTTTTTGAAAAACTTACACAGTTAGAACCTGATAATGTTCAAGCATATTACTGGATAGCTAATACTAACTTTAGTTTAGATCCTGATAATAAGCAGGGTCTGGCTTTGCCCAAATATCAATTAGTAATTGAAAAGGGATTAGCCGATACAGTAAAAAATGCCAACGAGTTATTTGAAGCTTATAAGTTTATGGGTTCGTATTATTTATTTAGTGAAAAACCCGACTACGACAAAGCAGAAAGTTATTTTGTTAAGATGCTATATCTCGATCCTAAAAAGAATCAATGGAAAGTTCAAGGTTATTCATCATTAGCATTTTTATATACTAAAAAAGCTAAATATCAAGATGCAATAGCCATGTATAAAAAAATACTTGAATTAGAACCTAATAACGACAATGCAAAGAAAGGAATCGAAGCTCTTAATAAACGGTTGAAATCGCAACAATAAAGAAAAGTAAAATTCTTTTGCAAAAAAGAATATAATATATTTTATTTGTGCACATTTTTTGAGTTAAATAATTAATTAATTTAAACTAATTTATATGAAGGCTTTAAAAGAAATATTCAGCTCAATTTTCAATACACTGGTAATCTTGGTGTGTTTTGGTATTAGTGTTTACGTTTACGTAAAAATTATGGGTAACCCAATTAACTTTATGGAAAATAACCCCAAAGGTCACCCACTTCCAGGAAACTATTTGGGAATTATGTACAAAGGGGGATACATTGTTCCAATTTTGATGACAATTGTATTAACCATGTTAACCTTTGTGGTAGAACGTTTTATTTCGCTATCACGTGCAAAAGGTAAAGGTAATTTGGGTAAATTTGTAAGAAATATTCAGGAATTGCTCGAAGCTGATAAAGTTGAAGAAGCTCGCGAACTTTGCGACAAACAAAGAGGCTCATTAGCTAACATCATTAAAGCTGGTTTGCATCGTTATCGTGCATTAAGAAATGATACAACTCTGGCAAAAGATCAGAAAGTTTTAGCTCTTCAGAAGGACCTCGAAGAAGCTACTGCTCTTGAATTACCTGCTTTGTCAAAAAATATGGTAATTCTTTCAACTATTGCTTCAATCGCTGTGTTAACTGGTCTTATTGGTACAGTGCTTGGTATGATTAGAGCTTTTGCTGCTCTTGCTACAGCTGGTGCTCCTGATGCATTAGCTCTTGCAACTGGTATTTCTGAAGCTCTTGTTAATACTGCTTTTGGTATTACTGGTTCTACCCTTGCTATTGTTTTTTATAACTATTTCTCGTCGAAAATTGATAACATGACATTTAAAATTGACGAAGCTAATTTTAGTATCGTACAAACATTTGCAGAAAGTTTAAAATAATTTCTGTTTCTGAATTTTTTAAATTAAAAGCTAAGTCAATTTAGAAATTTTAAAAATTAAGTTATGTCAAAAATAAAAATAGCAGTAAGATCTCCGAGAATTGACATGACGCCGATGGTTGATACCTTTACGCTTCTGTTGACGTTTTTCATGATGACAACTACCTTTCGTCCTCAAGAAGCTGTACAGGTCGATACCCCTAATTCAATATCAGAAAAAACTGCACCTGAAAAAAATGTTATTACCATTTTTATTTCAAAGGATAACAAAGTTTTTTTCAATGTGGATGAAGGGTTAGATACATCGCAACATGTTAGAGCTAAGGTTTTAAAAGGCATTGGCGAACAATTCCGGATTAATTTTACTGAAGAGCAAATTAAGAAGTTTGAAAAAATGGCATCGTTTGGTATGCCAGTTAAAGATATACCCAAATGGATTGATGCTGCCGATCAAAAAGAAAGAGATGAATTGCAAACTGGTATTCCTATTGATTCGGCTGATAATCAATTAGCCATGTGGGTTTTATATGCTCGTAAAGCCAACCCCAACGCTGAAGCCAATATAAAGGGCGATATGGAAGCCGATTTTAAAGTGGTTAAGCGTGTTCTTGATATTTTACAAGATTACAAGATTAATAAATTTAATCTGACCACAAATCTTGAAAAAGTTGAAGTTAAGCTTGAAGAAAACATTAAATAACTAGCACATGGCAGAAATTGTTCAAGAAGAAGGTGGCGGAAAGAAAAAAGGTAAACGAAGAGCCAAGAAACATTCGACTCACATCGATATGACACCGATGGTAGACCTTATGACTCTACTTCTGACCTTCTTTATGCTTACCACAGCCTTTAGTAAGCCAAAGGCAATGGAAATAGTTTTACCAGAGAAGGATAAAAAAGAAGATAAGAAAGAGGATAAAGAAAACCAAATTCCAAAATGGCGTGCGGTTAATATTATTCTCGACGAAAATGATAAGGTCTACTATTATACAGGTTTGATTGATAAACCACCTTATCCGGAATTAATTGAAACTGATTTTAGTAAGGACGGAATAAGAAAATATCTGTTAAAGCGAAATAAGACGCTGTTTGAAAAGATTGATAGTGTTAATACTGAGGCGTTACGCAGTAAAAAACCGATACCTCCTGATACGCTTGCAAAACAGATCCGTGAACTTAAGAAAGCCGATAGGGTAGGACCTATTGTGTTAATTAAAGCAACCGACAAAGTTAAATACAAGAATATGGTGGATATAATCGACGAAATGGCTATATGTAACATTGCTCGTTACGCTATAGTCGATATTAATCCGCAGGAGCTTAAAATGTTGGAAGCTTACAAAAAAGGTACAACAACTGATAAAAAGTAACTTGTATGACAGAAAATAGTGAAAATACAAGGAAGTTACCAGAAGTATATTCGCTAGATGATCTTGTATTTGCAAATAGAAATAAAGACTATGGTGTTTACTTTTTAAGAAAAAAATACAAGAAATATCTACTAATTGCTTTTGGAATATCTTTCGTGATTTTTGGATCGGCTATAGCCTATCCTTTAATTGAGGCCTATAAACTTAAAAGTAAGGCTACTAAGTATATTGAAAAGAATGTATCTCTGGAAATGGAGAACTTGAAAAAGGAAGACATGCCACCTCCTCCACCTCCACCTCCTCCACCAGCTGCACTTGAACAACAGGTAAAATTTAAAGCACCTGTAGTTGTGGACACTGTAAAGGAAGAGGTTGTTCTTGCTACTATCGAAGAACAAAAAGATATTGTTAGCAATGAAGCTCCACCTGAAGAGATAGTAATTGAAGAAAAACCAAAAAACGATGTAATCGAAGATGATGGTCCTGCGTTTATTATAGTAGAAGAAAGCGCAACCTTCCAGGGGGGTGATATTAATGCATTCCGTATATGGGTACAGCAAAATATTGTTTATCCAACAGCTGCTGCAGAAGCAGGAATATCAGGTAAAGTTATAGTGCAATTTGCTGTAAATACCCATGGCAAAGTAGTGGATGTAAAAGTATTGCGTGGCGTTCATCCTGAGCTTGATAAAGAAGCTGTCCGATGCATTTTGAGTTCACCACCATGGATTCCTGCAAAACAGGGTGGAAAAGCTGTAAAACAGCAGTTTAGTATGCCTATTGTATTTACTTTGCAGTAATGAATTAATCCTATAATAATTGTTGAAAATAAAAAAGTCTGGTTTACAAGACCAGACTTTTTTATTTATCAAAAATATATATTAAATTTCATGTTTATTATATGCTGGTTCAAGTATTTCAGCTAAGTAATTATATTTTTGATATATTGTTCTGTATTTTTGTGCCATTTCAGGATTTGGAGTATAAGTTGTTTCATAACCACTACTCATAGCATTTTGTGCATCTTCTACTGTTCTGTAAATTCCTCCTACCACTGCAGCTGCCATAGCTGATCCCAATGCACAAGCTTGATCTGATTCTACAACATGTATAGGCATATTTAGTACATCAGCTAAGATTTGCATAACCAGTGGTGATTTTTTTGATACACCTCCTATGGCGCTTACACTATCAATCCTTACTCCTTCTTCAACAAATCGGTCGACAATTTTTTTTGCACCAAATGCTGTAGCCTCAATTAGTGCACGAAATACTCTTCCTGCATCTGATCCAAGCGATAGACCAACTATAGCACCTTTTAATAATTGGTTAGCATCGGGTGTTCGCCGGCCATTTAACCAGTCTAAAGCAATGACAGTTGATTCTGTGGGGTCAACTTTAGCGGCTAATTCGGTCAAATGCGGTATTAATTGATCGTCAATTGATTTAAGAATTTTAGATTTAGTTACCTCATCAATGCCTTCTGTTTTTTGAATTAAAGTTGAAACTGGTTCAAATATTAATTTTTTAAACCATGCATACACATCACCAAAAGCCGACTGACCTGCTTCAAGTCCAATCATTCCTGGTATTATTGAACCATCGACCTGTCCACAGATGCCTTTAACAGTTTTATTTTCAACATCTTTTTTTGGAGCAATGAGCATGTCGCAGGTTGAGGTTCCTATTACCTTAACTAATTGATATGGTTTGGCAGCTGCACCAACAGCACCTAAATGAGCATCAAATGCACCGACACCGATTGCTACATTCTCTGGTAATCCAAGACGTTTAGCCCATTCAGGTGTAATATTTCCTACTTTTACATCGCATGTGTAGGTTTCAGAAAAAAGTCGGTCACGAATGCCCTTTAAAAGTGGGTCGAGAGCAACCAGAAATTCTTCTGATGGAAGTCCTCCGAACTCTTCAGCCCACATGGCCTTATGCCCGGCAGCACAACGACTTCGTAATATTTCTTCAGGTTTTGTTCGGCCACTTAGTACAGCAGGGATCCAGTCGCAATGTTCAACCCACGAATAGGCCATATTTCTTACTTTTTCATCGGTACGCAATATGTGTAGTATTTTAGCCCAAAACCATTCCGATGAATAAATTCCTCCTTCATATTTAGTAAAATCAATTTTCCACTTTTTTGCCAATTCGTTAATTTCTTCTGCCTCTTTAACTGCTGTATGATCTTTCCAAAGAATGAACATGGCGTTTGGGTTTTCCGCTAATTCAGGAAGGAGCGATAGGGGTGTACCGTTTCGGTCAACAGCTATTGGGGTGGAACCAGTAGTATCGACTGAAATAGCTACAATATTTTCAGCAGTTCCAGCAGGAGCTTGACGAATTGCACCTTTTATACATTCTTCGAGACTTTCTAAATAGTCGAGCGGATGTTGACGAAATTGATTTTTAGCTGGATTACAATATTTTCCTTCTTTCCAGCGTTTATATTCTGAAACAGCAGTACCTGCAATTTTACCATTTTCGGCATTTACTATAACAGCCCGAACTGAGTCTGTGCCATAATCGACACCAAGCGTGAATTTAGCCATATATTTTTCTAATTTATGAGTTTCATTATTTATTTATTTTGACCATAATAAGCATTTTTGCCATGTTTTCTGTTATAATGCTTATCTAATATATACTGAAAAATAGGTTGAGTCTGACCCAAACCTACTGTAAGAAAGGCCATTTTAGCAACCTGTTCAAGTACTACGGCATTATAAACAGCTTTTGTAGCATCAGTTCCCCATGCAAAAGGACCATGATTAGCTACCAGTACTCCAGGAATAGCTAAAGGATCTAATTCATTAAAAGCTTCAACAATTATTTTGCCTGTATTATGTTCATAAGCAGTATCAACCTCTTCGCGGGTTAATGTACGGGTGCAGGGTATTTCACCATAAAAATGATCGGCATGGGTAGTACCAAAAACTGGAATTGGCTTACAGGCCTGTGCCCATGCTACTGCATAGGTCGAGTGGGTATGCACAATTCCATAGATTCCGGGAAAATTTTTATAAAGAAATGTATGTGTTGGAGTATCGGACGATGGTTTGAGTTTCCCTTCAATAATATTGTTTTCAAGATCGACAACCACCATATCATCGGGCTGTAATTGATTATAATCGACTCCACTTGGTTTTATGACCACCAATTTCGATTCAGGGTCGTATCCACTTACATTTCCCCAGGTGAAAATAACTAGGCCATGTTTAACCAGATCAAGGTTTGCTTCAAATACTTTTTCTTTTAATTCTTTTAGCATAAATAAGATAAATTTGAAGTTACATAATAATCTGGCAAGCACCTAAATTAATTAGGTGCTTGGCCAGATAACTTTATGCAATCGTTAACTATTAAAACCAAACAACTTATGTTTGCTGCTTTGATAGGCATATAATATTTAAATATTTAAAATCATTGCCTTATAAAAATTTTAATGCACCGGCCTGCGCATAATACAGATCATTCCATCGGAGTTCTTTTTTAAATGAAGTAAGATTTGTGTTGTTATCGATTGATACGTATTCGATACCTGCCATTTCGCAAAGATCTTCGATGCATTCAGCTGGAACGGCCTGACTAAAAGCTGTATGATGTGCACCACCGGCATAAATCCATGCAGCTGCACCAACCTTTAAATTGGGTTGAGGAATCCATAATGCACGAGCAACTGGAAGTTTCGGTAAATCGGCATCGGGTATTACGCAATCGACATTATTTACAACCATGCGGAAACGATTTCCCATGTCAATTAATGAAGCATTAATGGCCGGACCAGCCGGTACATTAAATACCAAACGAGCTGGAGCATCTTTTCCACCAATACCGAGCGGATGAACTTCAAGGTTTAACTTGCCATCACTAATAGTTGGACATATTTCGAGCATATGAGCTCCTAATACTTTCATGCCTGATGGATTAAGATGATATGTGTAGTCTTCCATAAATGAACAACCACCTTTTAGTCCTTGTCCCATCACTTTTAATACGCGAACCAGAGCGGCATGTTTCCAATCGCCCTCGGCGCCAAAT
>FQKF010049656.1_pt1 | contig 23528 bp, 10 predicted proteins | sample 1504521 | NCBI WGS metagenome assembly FQKF01 (sample SAMEA4475357, study PRJEB15587) | soil metagenome | biome: Soil; feature: Field | place: India | collected 2015-03-11 | depth 0 m
ACCTTTAATTACTGAGCCTACACCTGCCAATAATCCAAAAGCACCGGTTGATGAATTGTATGCTCAAATAGCATCGGATTTAAAAACAGCTATTGATACCTTACCGGCGATAAATTATAATGCTTGGCCCGCCGATATGATTGGGCATGCTAATAAATGGATTGCTCAGGGTATCATGGCACGAGTATTCTTATTTTATACAGGTTATTATAAAAAAACTGAATTGCCATTAGTGGGCGGAGGTGCTATTACCAAGCAACAGGTTATTGCCTGGCTCGAAGATTGTATAAACAACAGTGGATATGACCTTGTTCCTGATTTTAGAAATATCTGGCCTTATGCATATGCAGGTCTAAAAGAACAATATCCTTATTCGAAAAATAACGACCTTAATTGGATAGGCGAGGGTAAAGAAAACAAAGAAACCATGTTTGCTGTAAAGTATTCGGTATACGGCGGCTGGAATTTACCAACAAAAATTACATATTGCAATCAGGTATGCTTATACATGGGGTTACGAATTCAGACCGATTTAATTCCATGGAGCCTAGGGTGGGGAGGAGGTCCAGTAAATCCTCAATTGCGAGAAAGTTTTGAACCTAACGATATTCGTATGAAAGCATCAATAATTGATGTAACCGATCCTGAAGAAGGAAATGTGGTAACCGATTATAAATGGGGCTCGAACGAATGTATGCATGAAACCGGTTTATGGAATAAAAAATATACTTCCTTACAAATGCGTTTATCAAATGGTACTATTGGAGGTATTTTTCTCGATATGTATCCATCAACTCCAAACAATGGTCAGTTATGGAATTTACAGGATGAAATACTACTACGTTTTGCCGATGTGTTATTGATGGCTGCCGAATTAAACTTAGATGTCGATAATGCTAAAGCACAAGCATATCTCGATAGGGTTCGAGCCCGTGTTGGACTGCCTTCGGTTCCGGCTACTCTTGATAATATTAAAAAAGAACGTCGACATGAGCTAGCTTTTGAAGGAGTAAGATATTTCGATTTATTGCGCTGGCACGATGCTAAAGATGCATTAACTAGCATAAAGAATATTCCTGTAAAAAATATAGGCGTCGATGACGTTTATAATGGTGTATTTCGTGAAGAAACAGGTGGTTTCTTACCTATTCCTGAAACAGAAATTCGGCTTTCGAATGGTGTATTAACCCAAAATTCAGGTTGGTAATACACTTTATTATTTAAATATTGAAGAGACTGCTTTGGCATATAAGCAGTCTCTTTTTTTTAATTGTTATCTTCAGATTAAATCTTGTCGAATTAGTTTAACTGATTATTATTAAAGGTAAATTTTTATCATATAAATAATCCAGATCTTACTGAACCTATTCCAATATACATTTTTATTAATCTAAAATTCAATTTGTTAGATAATTCTTGATGTTATTAATAAAAATCATTTTGAGATATTTAAAATTTGAAATGTAACAATTTTGCTAAATAATGAAAGAATTTTACTAATTGATTAAACGCCCAAAACATAATTTTGACATTTTAAGATAATTAATTTGAATGGTATGATGTTTTGTGGTGCAAGGACAAATTTATCTATAATTTGTTCAATGGTTTTGTTTTTTTATGCTCAATCCATAGGGGAAAGTCAATCAGTTTCCTTTAAGACGTATAAAAATCCGGTTATACCAGGCGATCATCCCGATTGTACAGTAACAAAAATTGGAAACGATTATTATACCACTGGCTCATCATTTAATCTTGAACCACAAATATATCATTCGACCGATCTAGTGCATTGGCGTGTTATATCGAAGCCTGTAACTGCATCGTGGGAGGGGTTCGGCGATTCTCCAGGAGGTGGTTGTTGGGGAGGACAAATGGTTTTTTATGGTGGCAAATATTGGCATTATTTTTCACGAGGCCATGTGATGTATTTTACTACTGCCAGTGCACCAGAAGGACCATGGAGTACTCCGGTTCGTGTCAAAGATCCATCTCAGTTACCCTTTACCCTTGGGTATGACAACTCTATATTTATCGACGATAATAATAAATGGTATTTAGTTGTAAAAAACGGACAACCCAACAACGCAATTGTTGAACTGGGTAATGATGGACAACCTACAGGTGTTGTTTATAACCTAAACTGGTTAAATCCTGCTCCGGATTATCCCTATAGTTGGGCTGAAGGCCCAGTCATGTGGAAATATAATGGGTATTATTATTATTCATTTGCACGCGACTTAGCTGGAGGACAAAAGGTTATGCGAAGTCGATCTTTAACAGACAATAAAGATTCGTGGGAAATGTTGGGTGACTTTTTTAATGAAAATGACCCACTTAAGCCGGGTTCATTATTTACAGGTCCAAATCATAGCTCGGCAGTGGTGGAGGCTTCCGATGGCACGTTCTGGGTTGTACATCCTTTATATGCTAAGGACGAATGGAGAGGGCAGGGTAGACAGGGTTTGTTGAATCAGGTTTTTTATGACAATCGGGCTAAACCAACTGCAGTATATCCTATAAACAGTAGTTTCACTGCACCTAACTTACCTTCGAATGGTATACCATGGATGGTACCAAAATCTGATTTTTTTGAAAACGATGTTCTAAACCCAGAATGGCAATTTTATGGTTATACTCCTTCAAATTTATACTCGTTAACTGAGAAACCAGGATGGCTCAGATTAACATCAAAAAGTAATAACCGATTCAATTTTGTTTCAAAAAATGATGCCGAACACAATTACTCATTAATAACCCATGTTAATTTTAATCCTTTGTCAGTCAATTCAGAAGCAGGATTACTTATTATGCGTGGCGATGAGAAACAATATGTAAAATTAGTAATTACAAAAAATGATTTAGGTCGAAGAATTTTACGCTTTTCATACAAAAATGTGGAATATCAGGTTGATAACTCACAGGATGAATACCGATGGCTAAAATTAGTTCGTATAAATCATAAAATTACGGCATATTGTAGTTCTGATGGTATTAATTGGAACCAAATCGGGAATGCTTTTGATATTTTAGAAATAGATTCATATTCAGATTTTTCTACATTTACTGGTACCCGTCAGGGATTATTTGTTCAAGCAGGCACAGCGTATTTCGATTTATATGTTTATCGTGATGCTTATACATCGATTCTGGCCGAATGTCCGGCTAATGAATATGGAACCAGACCTACATCAAAATCTGATGGAATCTCGGTACTGGATAGTATTCATCATAACGATTGGGCTTTATATGCTGGAGTTGAATTTGGTTCATCAACTTATTCATTGGCATCTGATTCAGTAGAATTTATTGCTTCATCAGCTACAGCAGGTGGTATGATTGAAATATGGCTCGATTCTATAGATACAGGCACAAAAATGGCTACCTGTGACATTGATAATACTGGTGATTGGAATAATTATAAATCGTTTAAATTTAAAACCAGCCGGGTTAAAGGAAGGCATGATGTTTATTTAAAATTCGTAGGAAATTATAACCAGCGTTTGTTTAAAATTAAATCATTCCGATTTATTCCAGTGGTTGCACCAATGGTTGTTAAAGCATATACTAATTTTACAGGAGATAGGGTTATGGTTCATTTATCGAAACCTATCTTAAACACCGATTCTATATATGGTTTTTCTTTAACAGCTAACCAAATCTATGTTGATATTGAAAAAATTCAAATTGATTCAATTTCGGACTATAAAATAATTATTCAATTAAAATCTCCGTTAGACTCAACCATGCATATTTCACTCTCATATGCAAATGGTAATGTATTTTCGACTGATAGCATGGCTTTAAATAGTTTTACTGATTTTTTTGTATTTAACAATACATATGGTTCCAGTCCCACGGTGTTGAAATTAATTTCTGACCCCGATGGAAGCAAAATAAATATTTATTTTTCAAAGGGTGTTATTTTAAGTCATCAACAGGCTTTAAAGTTTATACTTAATAAAAATATGGATGTAACAGAAAACGCTGTATCTGGTAATTATTTAAATAATGATTCTTCCATTATTACCCTATCATATAGTTTTCCCTGGTATTACGAAGATACACTATGGATTACTTATCCTGATTCCGATATAATGGGTGTGAATGGTGGCCGGATGAAAGAGATTGAGCGAGTTTTAGTAACTAATATTTCAAAAGGCAGGCCATTGCAAATACTAAATACTCAGATAATAAAATCAACAACTTCATATTCAACCATAGTTGTAAAATTCGATAAAAAAATTATTAATGATTCAAATCAAGAAAAATACTTTTCCTTAAAAATTAATAATAAGAATGCATATGTAAGAAAAATTTTTGCATCCATTGATACTTTATTTCTTGAGTTCTCTCCTTCTGCAAAAATAGGAGACACCTTGTACCTGAGTTATGCTAACGGACAAATACAAAGTATTTATGGAGGGGAATTAAAGGAATTTTCTGATTTACCTATTCCATTAATAGCGCAAACTTTGGATAATAATTCTCTTAATAATGAATTAATACAAATTTTTCCAAATCCTGCGCATGGTTCATTTACTGTTTGTACTAAATATCCTCATCATACCCTGAATATTTACACCATTGATGGGAAACTAGTTAATACAATTTTTATTGGTAATACTCAAAAAAGTTATGTAACTTTAAATAAATCCAGTGGATTATATGTAATTCAAGCAATTGGAGAAAATTTTAATGTAAAAACCAAATTGCTAGTACAATAGTTAGGAATAAATTTTTCATTGATTAATAACTATAAATAATTGAAAATATGAGAGTATCAGATTTAGTTTATCGAAAATTAATTGTTGCAATGGTTGCAATGGGTCTGTATTTTCAAGGTGCTCATTCTCAAGCTATTAAACGCGAAAAAATGAAATTTTCTCCTGATTTTCCGTTAATTACAAAAATTGTATACCAGGGGAAGGATCAGGTATATGAAGAAATCAAATTAAAAGATGATGAATTTTACAATCCTATTTTACAGGGTTGCTATCCCGACCCCAGTATTTGTAAGCGAGGAAATGATTATTTTCTGGTTACTTCGTCGTTTGCATTTAACCCGGGGGTACCTATTTTTCATTCGACCGATTTGGTGAATTGGAAACAAATTGGCCATGTGCTGGAACGTCCTTCACAATTAAAGGTCGAAAATACTGGCATGGCTGCTGGTGTATACGCTCCTACCATTCGATATAATCCACACAACGAAACCTTTTATATGATTACCACTCAATTTGCTGGTGATTTTGGTAATATAGTTGTGAAATCCAAAGATCCCTTTAAAGGCTGGAGTGATCCGATAAAATTAGATTTTCAAGGTATTGACCCATCATTATTTTTCGATGATAATGGTAAAGCCTATGTTGTACATAACGATGCGCCTGAAAAAGCGCTTTACGAAGGTCATCGAGTTATTAAAATCTGGGAATATGATGTAGAAAATGATAAAGTAATACCAGGTACCGATAAGGTTATTGTTGATGGAGGTGTTGATATTACCAAAAAACCCATCTGGATTGAAGCACCTCATATTTACAAAAGGTATGGAAAGTATTATTTGATGTGTGCTGAAGGTGGAACTGGAGGCTGGCATAGTGAAGTAATTTTTGTAAGTGATCAACCCAAAGGACCTTATGTACCTGCAGCCAATAATCCTATCCTTTCACAACGTTATTTATTTCCTAACCGTAAATATAAAGTCGATTGGGCAGGACATGCCGACCTTGTTGAGGGCCCCGATGGCAAATTATATGGTGTTTTTCTTGCTGTTAGACCTAATGAAAAAGGTAGAGTCAATACCGGAAGAGAAACATTTATATTACCTGTCGATTGGTCGGGCGAATTTCCTGTTTTTGTAAATGGACTTATTCCTCTTGAACCAAAACTTAAAATGCCTAAAGGTGTAGTAAATAAAACCGGACAGGAAGGATTTTTGCCTAATGGTAACTTTACTATAATTGAAGATTTTAAATCTGCTACTCTCGATCCACGATGGATTGGCGTACGAGGCCCACTTCAAAATTTTATTGCTTTAACTGATAAAGGACTAATAATTAAACCATTTGATGTAAATATTAATGAAGTGAAACCTACCTCCACTCTGTTTTTACGACAAATGCACAAAGCGTTTTCATTTACAACTGATTTAATTTATAAACCCAAGAACGAAAAAGATCTGGCAGGTCTGGTTTGTTATCAGAATGAAAGATTTCACTACGTATTTGGCGTAACTAAGAAAGAGAATAAGTATTTTATAGTGTTACAACGTACCGAACGTGGAAAGTCGACTGTTGTTGCATCAGAACCAATTGATTGGAAGAAAAATATACAATTGCAAGTTACTGCCAATGGTGACGATTATGAATTTTCTTATTCAATCGATAACGGCGAATTTAAAAATCTCGGAGGTATTGTTTCAGGCGATATTTTATCGACCGATGTAGCCGGTGGTTTTACTGGTTGTCTTATTGGTGTTTATGCTACAAAGGCCAATAATATTCAATTTTAGGTTTAAAAAATTTATTTCTTCAGGATGGAATCGATTTATTTTTGATTCCATCCTGATAATTAAATCTTTAATAATAAAATGAATTTTTTTACTTACAATATAAGCTAATGATAATAACAAGCACTGAGTTGCTTGCTTACCTATAACAAAAAATTATTTTCTATGAGAAAATTATTCACTTATACTATCATATTGTTTTTATTACAGGTTTTTGCATTTAATCAGATTAAAGCTAAAAATTCTCCAAGCCGTATTGATACTATTAGTTATTATTCAAAAACAGTTGGATCAACTCGCAAAGCACTCATTTATTTTCCCCCCGATTTTAAAAAGAACAAAAAATATCCTGTTCTTTATTTACTTCATGGTATTGGTGGCGATGAAACCGAGTGGTTAAGAGGTGCACAACCACAGCAAATTTTTGATAATCTTTATGCTGAAGGTAAAATTGAACCCATGATTGTTGTTATGCCCAACGGTCGAGCTATGAAAGATGATCGAGCTGTGGGGAATATTTTTGATAGTGTTAAGGTTCAAGCATTTGCCCGTTTTGAAAAAGATTTGCTTAATGACTTAATTCCTTTCATCGAGAAAAAATATTCGGTTTATACCGATCGTGAACATCGTGCTATTGCTGGTTTATCGATGGGAGGTGGGCAATCATTAAATTTTGGAATAGGTAACCTCGACAAATTTGCATGGATTGGTGGATTCTCGTCGGCACCTAATACCAAAATGCCTGAACAACTTATTGGTAATCCTTCAGAATTAACGAAGAAAATTAAATTATTGTGGCTGTCGTGTGGTGATAATGATAATTTGTTATTTATCAGTCAGCGGACGCATGAATTTTTGAAAAAACATAATGTCCCTCATATTTATTACATTATGCCAGGTGGGCATGATTTTAATGTCTGGAAAACCAGTCTTTACCATTTTGTACAGTTATTATTTAAGCCAATTGATGCCGATGTAATAAAAAAATATAATAGTTACAGCGGCATGCCTGCATCGACAAATGTACGCGGTGCTCGATATCCTCAAATATTATCCGATGGTAGAGCAATATTCAGAATTAAAGCACCTGAAGCAAATCAAATTCAGCTTGATTTAGGCCGAAAATACGATATGGTTAAAAACAGTGAAGGAATCTGGGAAGTTACAACCGATTCACTCTCTGAAGGGTTTCATTATTATTCTATCATTATTGATGGAGTAGCTGTTTGCGATCCCTCAAGTGAAGCTTTTTATGGTATGGGCCGAATGGCAAGCGGAATAGAAGTTCCGTTTAAAGGCGATACCATTTATGCTGTGAAAAACGTACCTCATGGCGATATACGCATTAAACGCTATTATTCGAAAGTAACCAACAGCTGGCGTAATTTTTACATGTACACCCCGCCAGGTTATGACCAACAAATAAATGAAAAATATCCGGTATTATACATCCTTCACGGTGGAGGAGAAGACCAGAGGGGTTGGGCACAACAGGGAAAAACCGATTTAATTCTCGATAACTTAATTGCCAACAAAAAAGCTGTTCCTATGATTGTGGTAATGGTCGACGGTAATATGCCATTATCAGGATTCGGTGAAGAAACGTTAAAGCTATTTGAAGCCGAACTAAAAGAATCGGTGATACCGTTTGTCGAAAAAAATTACCGTGTTAAAAGCGAGCAGAAATACCGTGCACTGGCAGGACTGTCGATGGGTGGGTTACAGACGCTGTATGCCGGTGTGAAAAACACGGATATGTTTGCCTATCTTGGAGTTTTTAGCTCGGGCTGGATCGTACCCATGCAGAATGCTATTGCCGACGCACAGTATGAATTCATGAAAAAAAATGTCAGTATCATTAATACAAATCTGAAAAGTTTCTGGATTGCCATGGGTGGTAAAGAAGATATTGCATGGCAAAACTGCCAGACTATGATGAAGAAATTTGACGAAATGGGTATCAAATACACCTATAGTGAATATCCGGGAGGTCATACATGGCCGGTGTGGAGAAATAACCTGTTCCATTTTGCTCAGATTTTATTTAAAGAATAAATAAAACATAACAATGAAAATAATGAATGCAAGAAAGAATATGAGATGGCTTATTGTCTTCATTGCCGCTGTTTTTGGTTTCAAAAATGCTTCAGGCAATGAAAGGTATACTGTGCAAAGCCCGGATCAGAAAATCACGGTTCAAGTTTGGCTTAAAAAAGGAGGAAGACCAGTATATTCAATACTATTTGACGGCCATGAAATAATTAAAGAGTCGAAATTAGGACTCGTTCGGAGCGATGAAGACTTTTCCAGAAATCTTTTGCTTGATTCTGTTTCGGGCGAAATTTCGGTTAAAGATAAATACACTTTAATCCACGGAAAAAGAGCGATCTGTACTTACGAAGCGGTTAAGAAAATATTCTATTTAAAAAGTAAAAATCAAAAACCTTTTGAAATCATTTTTCAGGTTTCCAATGATGGTGTGGCATTTAGATATTATCTGCCCGGAAAGAGTAATCAAAAGTTAAGGATATACAAAGAGAATACATCATTTCATTTTGATTCTTTAACAAAAGCATTTTTGCAACCTTGTCCTGATGCACGCACCGGCTGGTGTTATTCTCAACCATCGTACGAAGAATATTATCAGTTGGCCATACCCGTGGGGACACCTTCTCCTTTTCAGGCAGGATGGGTTATGCCGGCCTTGTTTAACTCTGGTAAATACTGGATAAGTATTACCGAAACAGCAGTAGATACCAATTACTGTGGTTCGCGTTTATGTCAGTTTTCGCCTGATGGTGAATATTTTATACAATTTCCTCAGCCACAGGAAAGTCGTGGTAATGAACCTTATCTGCCCGAATCGTCTCTTCCATGGGCTACGTCGTGGCGGGTAATTGCAATAAGTGAAGGTCTTGCTGGTATTGTGGAATCAACTTTAGGAACCGATCTGGCCAATCCGGCTCAGTACGATGTTTCTTCATGGTTGAATCCCGGTATTGCCTCGTGGAGTTGGGTTATTCTAAAAGATAATGCAACTGTTTATGATGTACAGAAAAAGTATATCGACTTTGCTGCCGAAATGAAATGGCAATATTGCTTAATTGATGCTTTATGGGATCAACAAATAGGTTATGATAAAATTAAGGAGCTTGCTGATTATGCAAAAACGCGTAATGTGAAAATTTTGCTCTGGTATAACTCGGCCGGAGACTGGAATACCACCACCATAACACCTCGCGATAAATTACTTACAAGAGAATCAAGAATAAAGGAGTTTAAGGTGTTAAAAGAAATGGGTATTGCAGGCATAAAGGTCGATTTTTTTGGTGGCGACGGACAGTCGATGATGAAATATTATATTGATATCCTAAAAGATGCGGCTGAATATAATCTGGCTGTTAATTTTCATGGATCTACCTACCCGAGAGGATGGTATAGAACCTACCCCAATCTTGTGAGCATGGAGGCCATCAGGGGTGAAGAATATGTTACTTTTGGGCAGTATTTTGCCGACAACCAGCCATGGCATTGTACGGTTATTCCTTTTACCAGAAATCTTTTCGATCCAATGGACTTCACTCCGGTGAATTTTTCAGGTATACCGAATATTCAGCGCAAAACAACCAAAGGTTTTGAAATAGCCTTATCGGTTTTATTTACATCGGGTATCCAGCATATGGCTGAAACCCCCGATGGAATGGCTGCTCAACCCGATTTTGTAAAAGATTTTATGCGGAATGTTCCTGTTAACTGGGACGATGTAAAATTTATTGATGGGTATCCGGGTAAATATGTGGTTATTGCCCGAAAAAAAGGGAATCAGTGGTACATTGCCGGAATTAACGGAGAAAATGAGGCAAAAACGATTGAACTAAATCTTTCCTTTATTTCAAAAAAATTAAAAGGAAAAATTATTATTGATTCGAACGAACTAAATGAATTGGTTCAAAAAGACCTGAATTTTTCAAAACCGATTCGCATTACCATGCTGCCTTATGGTGGTTTTGTTATAAAGTCATTATAAAAATATTATGCATCGATTTCAATTATTATTTGTAACGTGTATATTCTATATGAATATACAATCATATGGCCAGGAAAAGCTCATGTATCAAAAAACTGAAACGGGTGTAAAACTGAAAACCGACCATACCTTAATGGAAATAAAGTTTTATTCCCCATCTATCGTTAGAGTATACAAAACTCCCGATGAGAAAGGTTTTGAGAAAAAAAGTCTGTCAGTTATTGCGGCACCTGAAAAAGTAAAATTTCAAGTAAAAAAAGATGGACAACATATCATACTGAAAAGTAATAAAATTGAGGTTGTTCTAAATTCAGTCAGTGGGCAGATTTCCTTTTATGATGCGCAAAGCAAAAAGTTGTTAAAAGAAAACGATGCACAGTTTACTCCCTTTAACGATGCCAGAAGACAAACTTACACGGTACGCCAATCGTTCGTTCTTGAAAATGATGAAGCTATTTACGGACTGGGGCAGCAACAACAGGGTCGGATAATTCAGCGTAATATTCAGTTGCGCATGATTCAGGGTAATACCGACGATTATATTCCTTTTTTCTTATCGGTTAAAGGGTATGGCTTGTTCTGGGATAATTATTCACCTACCACCTTTATCGATAATGAAAAAGAGACTTCTTTTATTTCTGATGTAGGCGATGGCATCGACTATTATTTTATGTATGGAGGAAACGCCGATGGGGTAATTGCTCAGATGCGTCAATTAACAGGTAATGTTCCCATGTTTCCGTTATGGACTTTTGGTTACTGGCAAAGCAAGGAACGTTATAAAAGTCAGGAGGAGATTGTTGGCGTTGTTAAAAAATATCGTGAATTGGGTGTGCCGCTCGATGGTATTATTCAGGACTGGCAATATTGGGGAAATAATTACCTGTGGAATGCCATGGAATTTCTTAACTCTGAATTTTACGATCCTCAAAAAATGGTCAATGATATTCATGCCATGAATGCCCATATAATAATTTCGATATGGAATTCTTTTGGCCCGATGACTAAACAATATCGAGAACTGGAACGTATTGGTGCTTTAATGAATTTTATTACATGGCCTGAATCGGGTTCTGACAATTGGCCACCACGACTCGATTATCCTTCAGGTGTGAGAGTGTACGATGCGTATCATCCTCAAGCTCGTGATATTTATTGGAAATATCTTAAAGATGGATTGTTTTCGCTTGGTATTGATGGTTGGTGGATTGATTCGTCAGAACCCGATCATATGCAATTTAAAGAAAGCGATTTTGATAATCCAACATATCTGGGTTCATTTCGTAGCGTGCGTAATGCATATCCTTTAATGACTGTTGGCGGTGTATATGAACATCAACGGGCTGAAACTTCAGCAAAACGTGTTTTCATTCTTACCCGTTCGGCATTTGCCGGTCAGCAACGATACGGAGCTAATACATGGTCGGGCGATGTAGTGGCTTCGTGGGAAGCTTTAAAAAATCAGATCTCAGCCGGACTTAATTTTTCGTTGTGCGGCATCCCCTATTGGAATTCCGATATTGGCGGATTTTTTCTCTGGAACTCTCCTAAAAAACTTGAAGATCCCAATTATCGCGAATTATACGTTCGCTGGATTCAATTTGGAGCTTTTTGCCCCATGATGCGCTCACATGGAACCGATGCACCCCGCGAAATTTACCAGTTTGGCAAAAAAGGCGAAAAAGTTTACGATGCCATTGAAAAAGCTATCCATTTGCGATATCTGTTACTACCATACATTTATGCTACAGCATGGGATGTTACAGCCAAACACTCAACCATGATGCGTGCTCTGGTAATGGATTTTCCTGCCGATGCATATGCTATAAAACTTAACGATGAATATATGTTCGGTAAATCCATACTTGTTTGTCCGGTTACTGAACCCATGTATTCAAAAGAAGGAAAGGAAGATTTCAGCACTGTAAAAACAAAGAGTGTATATCTGCCCAAAGGATCAGATTGGTATGACTTCTGGACAGGTGAAAAGTTTGAAGGCGGAAAAACGATTAGTAAAGAAACCCCGTTGGATTTAATTCCTCTGTACGTGAAAGCTGGTACCATACTTCCTGTGGGTCCTAAGGTTCAATATGCCACAGAAAAAAAGTGGGATACACTCGAAATACGTATTTACGAAGGAGCTGATGGCACTTTTACCCTATATGAAGACGAAGGCGATAATTATAACTATGAAAAAGGAATGTATTCGGTAATTGATTTTACCTGGAACGAAGCCCAAAAAACGCTTGTGATAAATGACCGGAAAGGTGAATTCCCCGGTATGCTTAAGGAAAGATTTTTTTATATCAAAAGAATAAAACAAAAGAGTGCGAGAGATCATGATTTTATAGAAAATGATAAAACGATAACATATAAAGGAGAAAAAATAGCAATGAAATTTTATTAACAATTATTACATAAAATTAAACAACATAATCATTAACCAAAACTAACACATAACTGCTATGAAAAAGATTAAGTTTTTAGTAATTCTTTCAGTAATTGTTGCTACTCAACAATTGAAAGCACAAATTGAAGAAATAACAGTAGGAAATACGGTTCGACAAATGCTTGTGTATGCACCATCGGACATTGAGCCTAATCGACCACTCCTGATTTCGATGCATGGTTATAATCAGGATATTAACTATCAGAAAAATCAGGCACAATGGGAACTGGTAGCTAAAGAGAATAATTTTGTGGTTGTATATCCGGGTGGTATTAACCGATCGTGGGATTTATCAGGGAATAGAGATATTGATTTTATTCTCGCTATCATTGATGAAATGTATAAGCGATATGCCATTGATCGAAATCGGGTTTATTTGTCGGGTTTTTCGATGGGAGGCATGATGACTTATTATGCTGCAACCAAAATTGCCGATAAAATTGCTGCATTTGCTCCTGTAAGTGGCTATCCATTGTGGGGAGTAAATACAAATAGTTCTCGCCCAGTACCAATTATTCATACGCATGGTACTATTGATGACGTGGTATCGTATAATGGAGTGCAGAGTTGTTTAGATGCATGGATTGCCCGGAATAATTGTCCAACTACACCAGTAGTGATTGATCCTTACCCCGCAGGAAATACAACATCAAATGGGGTTTATTCTTATTGGGGTCCTGGAATCGACTCGGTTGAAGTAGTGCTTTTAACTTTAAAAGGAGTTGGACACTGGCATTCCAATAATAGTAATGCTGTTCATACCAGTAAAGAAATCTGGAACTTTTGTAAAAAATTCTATCTGGGATTTGGTGTTCCGAAGTATAAATATTCATTTATAACTGATGCTAATGCCAGTCAAATTAAAATTTTATTTACCAAACCGCTAAAGTCAACCGAACAAATAACTGGATTCTCTGTAAAGGTAGATGGGGTTGACGTGGCTATAGATTCCATATATATAGTTGATTCTCTTTCTATAGCTATTAATCTGGAAAATGCTATTAATAAAAATAACGAAGTAACCCTATCGTACCAGAATGGTAATGTAGAATCGGTATATAATAAACCGCTTGTTAATTTTACTGATACTCTTGTCGATAACCTTTTATGGGGTTCCTCGCCCAGGTTAGTTAAAGTTTATAGTAATGGAACCGGCGATACTATTATTGCCGTATTTAATAAAAATATGCTATTACCCCTCGATTTTTCCGGAATAACCATTAAAGCATCTTTTGATAGCGTTTTCAATATTCCAATTAGTGGTTGTTCGTTCTATACTAACGATTCAACAATGCTTGCTTTTAAAATTGATAGTACTGTTTATGCCGATTATGAATTATTAATGAATATTTCGGGTAATACGTTATTTGCTGCTGACAGTGGTTTATTACAAAACATTGACAGTCTAAAAATTAATAATAAATCAAAAGGTTTACCTGTACACATTTTATCTGGCACTCTTGAGTCGAATGGACTTTTTGTTTCGTTAGAATTTTCAAAACCAATGCGAATTAAAGATTATCAAATAGCACAGTTTGACTTAAAAGTGAACGGAAAGACCGTAACGATAAAAGAAGTTTTGACTCAAAAAAATAATGTTAAATTTAGACTTAGCAATAATTTATATTTTGGCGATAGTATTATATTAAATTATATACCTGGCGATGTGGCAGCTGCAGATAGGGGCGACCTTTTAACTATAACTAATTTTGTTATTGAAAACCCCTTAGATACGCCAACCTGGTACGCTATTCCGGGTAAAATTGAAGCTGAAAATTATACTTTACAGTATGGAACTGATACCGAAACAACCAGTGATGTGGGTGGTGGCTTAAATGTTGGCTGGACCGAAACAGGCGATTGGTTAGTATATGCTTTCGAAAATGCTACCGACGATACAGTTTATCAAATATCTTTCCGTTTAGCAGCAGAATCTTCAGGAGCTCGTTTTAATTATTACATCGATGATAAAAAAATTGGATATGTAATTGTTCCAGCAACTGGCGCATGGCAAACCTGGACATCTGTTGTTAAAGATATAACTATACCAAAAGGCAAACATTATTTCAAGCTTTATGTAGTAAACGGAGGATTTAATATTAATTATTTCGAAATTCAAAAAAGTTTTGTAGGTATTAATAATCCTTTGTTCGATAATTTAGCTATTTATCCCAATCCTGCTAAAGGTTTTATAATAATAAAATCGCCTGATTTTCAGTATAATAAGATTGAAATTTACGATATTTCAGGTAAGTTGGTTTTGAGCAGAAATTTAAAATATCAATCCGAGTTAATGTTACCTTTGAATTTAAGGAATGGAAAGTACATTCTTAAATTATCTGATAATAAAGTTATTTATACTGGTTCATTAAGTATTTTGAAATAATTAAAATGATAAAAAAGTTTAAGGCTATGATTCATATAAAAAATTATATATTATTTTTTGTTATTTATTTTATTAGTTCAGGAGCTTTCATTTATGCTCAAACCGTAGTAGAAGATTTTAAACCATCATCCACTAATCAGCCGGGTCGTGAGTATCCGATGGTAAATTCTGAAGGCAGAGTAAGGGTGCAAATTAAAGCACCCGAAGCTCTCAGAGTACAACTCGATATTGGAGGAGTAAAATACGATCTTGTGAAAGATTCAGCGGGTATCTGGACTGGAGAATCAGCACCTCAAGATGAAGGGTTTCATTACTATCAGCTCTGGATTGACGGTGCCGCTGTTCCTGATCCCAACAGTTTATATTTTTTTGGCGCTATGAGATGGGGTAGTGGTATAGAAGTACCTGCAAAAGATCAGGATTTTTATGCACTAAAAAATGTACCTCATGGACAAATTCGTGAAATATATTTTCCGTCAAAAAGTACGGGTGCTATCAGAAGGGCTTATGTATATACACCAGCTGAATATGAAAAGGATGTGAATAAGCGATATCCGGTATTATATCTTCAACATGGTTGGGGAGAAGATGAAACAGGTTGGCCAAATCAAGGTAAGGTTGGTCTTATTATGGATAATCTTATTGCCGAAGGAAAAGCTAAACCTTTCATCATTGTAATGACCTATGGAATGACCAATGAAATTAAATTTGGAGGCTTAAAAGATTTTGATATCAAACCTTTTCAAACTGTTCTAGTCGATGAATTAATTCCTTTTATTGATGCTAATTTTCGTACTCTTTCTGATCAACCTAATCGTGCTATGGCTGGCCTTTCAATGGGTTCAATGGAAACTAAGCTTATAACACTATCTAATATTGATAAGTTCTCATATATAGGACTGTTTAGTGGAAGTAGTATAAGTATTGAGGATGTTAATAAAATACCAAATTTTAAAGAAAAAGTAAAATTGGTATTTGTTAGCTTTGGTGGTCGAGAAATTGAATATATGAAAAAAAGACCCGTACCCGGTATATTTGGTGGAGACCCAATTGAAAATACCGAAAATCTGAAAAAAGCTGGCATTAACGCTCATTTTTATGTTTCACCTGAAACAGCCCATGAGTGGCAAAGCTGGCGACGCAGCATGCGTGAATTTGCTATGTTATTGTTCAAATAATTATTAGAATAATCAAGTATGTTTTTAAATTAATTTTTTAAGGAGGAATTCAAATGGACAATAATAAATATAAAGCGTTTTTAGCAGGTATTATGATGGGGTGCTCATTATCAATGGCTCAGACCGATAAAAGTATTATTGAGGATTTCAAACCATCATCCACTAATCAGCCGGGGCGCGATTATCCAATGGTAAATTCTGAAGGCAGAGTAAGAGTGCAAATTAAGGCACCAGAAGCCAAACGGGTGCAGCTCGATATAAGTGCCGTAAAATATGATTTGGTAAAAGATACAGCAGGAATATGGACCGGGGAATCAGCACCTCAAGACGAGGGTTTTCACTACTATCAGCTCTGGATTGATGGTGCAGCTGTTCCAGATCCAAACAGTTTATATTTCTATGGTGCCAGCCGTTGGGGAAGTGGAATCGAAGTCCCTGCTAAAGATCAGGATTTTTATGCACTGAAAAATGTACCTCATGGACAAATTCGCGAAGTATATTATTTTTCAAAGGTTAACAATTCTATTCGCCGTTGTTTTGTATATACGCCGGCCGATTATGACCTAAATGTCAATAAAAGATATCCAGTGCTTTACCTTCAGCATGGTGGGGGTGAAGATGAAACCGGATGGTCAAGACAGGGTAGGGTTAATTTTATTATGGATAACCTTATTGCCGAAGGCAAAAGTGTGCCATTTATTATTGTTATGGATAATGGTAACTGGCAATGGCCTGCTAATGTTCCACGTCCTAAACCAGGAGAACGGCCTGCTGGTCAGTGGCCACCAAAAGGTTGGGCCGATATTTTTATGAAAACATTAGTAGAAGATATTATTCCGATGATTGATTCTAACTTTCGAACTATAGCTGATTCTAAGTTTCGTGCTATGGCCGGATTATCAATGGGTGGTATGCAAACCCGAATCATTACACTTGCTCATCCTGAATTATTCTCATATGTGGGAATTTTCAGCGGGGGTAGTATTACCGTCGATGATATCAACCAATCGCCCAAATTTAAAGAAAACATCAAATTGGTGTTTGTTGGTTATGGTAGCCGTGAATTGGAAAGCCGTAGGTTCAATTTTGGTGGAGACCCTAAAGAGAATACAGAAAATTTAAGAAATGCAGGAATGAATGCCCATTTTTATGTTTCACCAAATACTGACCATGAATGGCAAAGCTGGCGTCGTAGCTTTTATCAGTTTGCTATGTTGCTCTTTAAATAATTTTTAATTCATACAAGAATAATTAAAAAACCATCGGTCATGAAAAAAATATTTATCTGGAAGAGAATATTCTCGGGAACTTTAATATTCTTCATTGCTTCAAATGTAACTGCACAACTTTTGCCATTTCAAAATACTAAATTATCGTTCGAGGAGAGGACAAGAGATTTAATATCGAGGTTAACCCTTGAAGAAAAGGCAGCTTTAATGTGCGATCAATCCGATGCAATACCTCGATTAGGAATAAAAAAATTTAATTGGTGGAGTGAAGCATTGCATGGTCTTGCTAACAATGACAGTGTAACGGTTTTTCCTCAGCCAATTGGCATGGCTGCTTCTTTTAATGATGAACTGGTTTACGAAATTTTCAGCGCTGTTTCGGACGAAACCCGTGCCAAATATCATGAAATGCTCCGTCGTGGAGGTGAAAACCGGCGATTCCTGAGCCTTTCGGTTTGGACTCCCAATATTAATATTTTCCGTGATCCTCGTTGGGGACGCGGTCAAGAAACCTATGGCGAGGATCCCTATTTAATGTCGCGCATGGGTGTTTCAGTAGTTAAAGGTCTTCAGGGTCCTGATACAGCTAAATATCGTAAATTACTGGCATGCGCAAAACATTATGCAGTTCATTCTGGCCCTGAGTGGAGCAGACACGAAATAAATCTTAATCAGGTCGACGTCAGGGATTTATATGAAACCTATTTGCCAGCATTTAAAGCACTGGTTCAGGAAGCGGGTGTGCGTCAGGTTATGTGCGCCTACCATCGACTCGACGATGAACCATGCTGCGGAAATACACGATTATTGCAACGAATTTTGCGCGATGATTGGGATTATAAATATATTGTGGTTTCCGACTGTGGTGCAATAACCGATTTCTTCTCTACTCACAAAGTATCTTCAACACCTGTTCATGCAGCTTCAAAAGCAGTGCTGGCTGGTACCGATGTTGAATGTGTTTGGCAGGATTATCCTTTCAAAACATTACCCGATGCGGTTAACCGCGATTTAATAAAAGAAGAGGATATTAATAAAAGTTTGTATCGTGTTTTAATGGGACGTTTTGAACTGGGTGATTTTGACCCTGATTATGAAGTACCTTATACAAAAATTCCATATTCTATCATTAATAACGAAAAGCATCGGCAGCTTGCACTTGAAATGGCACGACAGTCAATCGTACTTCTTCAAAATAAAAACAATATTCTACCACTAAATCCAAAAGCAACAAAAAAAATTGCGGTAATTGGTCCTAATGCTAACGATGCGGTAATGCTCTGGGGAAACTATAACGGAACACCTGTTAAAACTATAACGATTCTCGATGGTATTGTCTCAAAAATATCTGCTGATAAAGTTTTTTACGACAAAGCTTGCGATTTGGTTGAAGATAAGGTTACACAAAGTTATTTCGACCAATGTAGTTATGAAGGGAAAAAAGGTTTTAAAGCTATCTACTGGAATACACCTGATTTTTCGGGCGATGTTGTAGTATCACAGCAAATAGTAAATCCTTTTAAGCTCACTACTGCCGGCCAACATGAATTTGCCCCAGGAGTTAAACTCGAAGGTTTTTCAGCTAAATATATTACTGATTACACAGCCTTAACCGATGAAGAAATTGTTTTTAAATATGGTGCTACAGGTTATTTTGAATTATTAGTTAATGGCGAATCATTAAAAAAATATTATAACTGGCGTACTCTACCTTCAAAAACTTCTTTAAAAGTTGAAAAAGGAAAAACTTATCATATTGAGATTCGTTTTGCTCAGTTATACAATTGGCAGGCAAATATCGAATTTAATTTTGGTAAAGAAGTTGATGTGGATTATACTGAACTGATTAATAAACTAAAGGATATTGAAACTGTAATATATGTTGGAGGATTGTCGGGCTTATTAGAAGGTGAAGAAATGCCAGTTTCGTATCCTGGTTTTAAAGGAGGTGATCGAACCCATATTGAACTGCCTTCGGTACAACGTAACTTATTGAAGGCATTAAAACAGGCTGGTAAAAAAGTAATTTTTGTTAACTGTTCGGGTTCAGCCATCGCTTTAACTCCTGAAACTGAAACTTGTGATGCAATTGTTCAGGCATGGTATGCCGGTGAATCGGGCGGACAGGCTGTAGCCGATGTATTGTTCGGCGATTACAATCCTTCGGGTAAGTTACCAATCACTTTTTACAAAAACTCCGAACAGCTTCCCGACTTTGAAAATTACTCGATGAAAAACCGAACTTATCGATTTTTTGATGATGCATTATTTCCCTTTGGATTCGGATTGAGCTATACAAAATTTGAAATAGGACAGGCTAAATTAAATAAATCGATGATTAATAGCAATGAGTCAGTAGAATTATCTATCCCGGTTTCGAATAAAGGTAAAATGAATGGTACAGAAGTTATTCAGGTTTATATCAAAAAGGTTGGCGATACTGATGGTCCAATTAAAACCCTACGGGCTTTTAAACGAGTTGAACTTAAATCTGGTGCAAGTCAACTGGTTAATATCATACTTAATCCTGAAGCTTTTGTGTTTTTTAATCGGTCAACGAATAAAATGGAAATTATGCCAGGTGAATATGATATTTTTTACGGAAATAGTTCTTCAAACAAAGACTTGAAAACCATAAAACTATTGATAAAATAAGAGGAATAGTAGTTTACTATAAATTGGCATTGTTATGATAAATAAATTTCAAATTCTGGTATTCTCTATAACACTTTTCGGCTTTAATATTAAGGCACAGGATGTTAATGTCGATTTAAATACTAAGTATCAAATAATCCGCGGATATGGAGGAATCCACATTCAATCATGGACTGGACGAGAAATAACTCCTGACATGATGGAAAAAGCTTTCGATAACAACCCGGGTGAAATGGGGTTGAGTATTTTCCGAATGCAAATTGCCGAAGATACTAATGCTTGGGCAAATGAACTCGATATAGCTAAATATGCTCAAGCCAAAGGTGCTATTATTTTTGCTTCTCCATGGAATCCACCTGCTTATATGCGTAAAGTGAAAGGTACATTTAATAATGAAACCGATTATGTTTTGTTGGAAGAGTATTACGATGATTATGCTGCTCATTTAAATCAGTTTATCGATTATATGAAAAATAACGGGGTGGATTTGTATGCAGTTTCTATTCAAAATGAACCCGATTGGCACGGCTGGACTACATGGACAGCCAAACAAATGTCGAAATTTTTAAAAGAAAATTCCGATGCAATTAATTGTAAAATTATTGCCCCTGAATCGTTTGGCTACAATAAAATTTTTATTGATTCATTATTGAACGATTCTATAGTTAATTCTAAAATCGATATCCTTGGTACTCATATCTACGGAACTCCAAAGTCAGGCTACTATTATCCTCTGGCTAATCAAAAAAACAAGGAAATATGGATGACAGAACATTTACTCGGTAGTGAGAATCAAGCAGTAAATACATGGTCATTAGCCCTTCAGTTTGCCGAAGAAATAAGCACCTGTATGGATGCCAATATGAGTGCTTATGTATACTGGTATATTCGACGCTTTTATGGTTTAATTGACGATGCCGGAAATATTACCGATAAAGGATATGTTCTGTCTCACTTCTCAAAATTTGTCCGACCCGGTTCATATCGTGTGTATTCCAAATTAAGTTCAGCTTCGAATGTTTTTGTTAATGCTTTTGCTAACGATAGTGTGATAAATGTTGTTATTGTCAATAAAAATTCAACTCCGGTGAATTTAAATTTCAATATTCAAAATTTAATTCCTGGAATTGATTCGTTGGTTAAGTATACATCGTCACAAGCAAAAAAAATGGTTAATGACGGAATTTTGTATCTGACAAATAATCAGTTTTCTTCATCCGTTGATCCTTTAAGTATTACAACCTTTACGTCTGATTTTACTAAAGGAGGTAAGTTTGGAAATAAGGCACCTGTTGTAAAACTTATGAACGATACCCTTATTCTTGATTCCATTGGAAAAGGAATTGTTTATACTCTTAATTGTGCTCAATGCTACGATATCGACGGGGAAATTACAAAGTATTCATGGTCAAAGGATGGCCTCCAGGTTTCAGCATCAGCCGAATATGAAGCAAAACTTATTCCTGGCACTCATACCTTTGTTCTCTCTGTCGTCGATAACGATGGCGCTGTGAGTTTCGATACTCTAAATATTGAAGTTAAACCAGCTTTTAATACCGAAATATGGCTCGAAGCGGAATGTACTCAAGTTAACCCAATTTGGAATATTATTTCTAGTACTGCCTGCTCCGAAGGAAAGTGTTTAACTATTAATCCCGACTATGAAGCAAATTCGGCTCCTTCAGATAATACCGACGAATATCTAACTTATTCATTTTATATAGGTGAAAAAGGTAATTATAAAATTTGGGGCAGAGTATTAACCCCATCGGCAAATGATGATTCGTATTGGATTCGTGTTGATAATGGTGATTGGATTAATTGGAATAGTATTCCTGCAAATAGTTCCTGGGCATGGGACGATGTGCATAATCAATCCGATGATAATGCTGTAATTTTCTATCTCGACACCGGATATCATACACTAACCATATGTTACCGCGAAAATGGTGCATCTATCGATAAATGGTATATAACCAATACAGGTAAAATTCCTTCGGGATATGGAAGAAAAGCTTACAATTGCTTACCTACTGATGTAAAAACTATAGTGAAGAATAATTTTAAATTATTCCCAAATCCCGCCAATTCAGTATTGCATATCCAAGGCGAAATCCCATTTGATTTCATTAGGGTAAATGATCTGAAAGGTACGGTGGTATTTGAACAAAAATTAACAGCTCCTAAAACAATGACAACCATTCAATTAAATCTCAGTGATGGATTATATATTGTTAAGGTCTTTTCCGGGGGTCGTTTTGAAGCGTTGAAATTATTTGTTAAACGTTAATAAGAATAAAATTATGTTTAAATACTCAGGTCGATTATTTGTGATGTTTAGTATTTATGTGTTTCTTGTACATCACACCATTTATTCACAAGCTGTTAATCCAATCATTTTTGCCGATGTGCCCGATATGTCCATTATTCGAGTGGATGATTCATATTATATGAGTAGTACCACCATGCATATGAATCCTGGTGTACCGATAATGAAATCGAAGGATCTGGTAAACTGGAAAATTGTTTCATATGCATACAATGTGCTGGAAGACATAGATGAAACAAATCTTAAAAACGGCAAACATGATTACGGTAAAGGCTCATGGGCAAGTTGTCTGCGTTATCATAAAGGAATTTATTATTTGAGCACATTTTCGCATACCACTCGTAAAACATATATTTTTAAAACCAATAATATTGAAAGTGGTAAATGGGAAAGAATTTCATTTTCTCCTGCATTGCATGATCATACCATTTTATTCGACGATGATGGGAAAATTTATATTATCTGGGGTGCAGGTAAATTAAATATTGCTGAATTAAAACATGACTTAACGGGATTGAAAGAAGGCTCAGAACGAATTTTAATTGAAAATGCCAGTTTGCCGGCAGGAGAAAATATTGGCTTGCCAGCCGAGGGTTCACAAGTGTTTAAAGTGAACGGAATATATTATTTGTTTAATATTACCTGGCCCCGTGGGGGTATGCGAACGGTGTTGGTTCATCGGTCAAATAGCATATATGGTCCATGGGAAGGACGAGTGGCACTTCAAGACAAAGGCATTGCTCAAGGAGGAATTGTTGATATGCCCG
>FQKF010004485.1_pt1 | contig 23522 bp, 19 predicted proteins | sample 1504521 | NCBI WGS metagenome assembly FQKF01 (sample SAMEA4475357, study PRJEB15587) | soil metagenome | biome: Soil; feature: Field | place: India | collected 2015-03-11 | depth 0 m
TGCTTTTTTAGCGCTTTTTTTTGCTGCTTTCTTTGCCATGATTTTTAGTTTTTAAAGGTTTGTAATACGAAGTAAGTAAAATTTTATCACATACCTTATATATATGCAATTTTTTTTTCAACAAAAAAATGTTGATTGTGTTAATCAAATTCAAATTTTATGAAACAACGTTTTTAATTTGAGAAAAAATAATTTCTCTATATCCTTCAAATCATGCACAGATTAAGGGATTTCAAAGGTTTCATTTATTTCCCAATTATTCATTATCTGAATTTTTTTATTTAAAATAATCTTCTTCTCGGGTAAAATATTTTTCCAAAAATCACCTTCCGTTCTAAACCCGTTATCATCATCATCATAAATACATTCAAAAACATATCGTTCATTGTCGGGCAAACACGCCTTGAAATGCGCTTCTGATGGGGCATTCAGAGGTATAGTTATTTTTCTTGACATCATGACTCTTCCGCTTTCATTTATTAAGTTTATAATGTAATTCCCCTTCATTTTAAATTTGAATCCGGCATTCAATATTCCGCAATCTTCTTTTAATTGGCTAACCATTATTTTTCCTGTCGATAAAAATGTATTATAATTTTTTCTTCCTCCCACGTCCAAACAGACGGAATCAATCTGAATCCGGTAATCTTCAGAAAAATATACACTGTCATGCTTAAATTTAAAACGAATACTATTGATGCTATCTTTTATTTCCGTTTTTTTAACTTCTATCCATGTGCTGTCTGTTTTTCTTTTAAGATAAAAACGACAACATCCTGTGAAGCCCTTAATATCCGTTATTCCCGGCAATTCTAAATTTACCTCCACTAATTGACCCGGACTTTTATTTATCGTATGCTTAAATGAAAATTTCTCCGGCACTTTCTTTCTTTCAAAAACCAAAGTATCATTGGAATGATAATCAGGAAAATGCAACAAACATTTAAACTGTGATACCGTATCGGAGATAAAATAAATCAAGCTGTCGGACACCGGACTGATTCCCGTTGCCAAAATTTTTCCGTCCGTTGATTTAAAAACAACCCTGCATGGTTCTTTGAGTTTGATACGGATTTTACCGTAGTATGAAAATTCTTTCTTCAATACAGGTGTTTTTTTAGGGAAAACTTTCATCATGTGTATCTGAACCGTATCAACGCTTGACTTAGTAATGCGAATTTTACCGGGAATTTTTCCGGCATAATTTATCGCAAACGGATTGATGAACGTTTTTTGATTGGTTCGAAATCGGCTCACGGCAACAAAATATTCACCGGGTGACAGATTTTCAAAGCGAAATTGATTCCCCTTAACCGGAATCAAGTAATCGGGTAATTGGGATGTAATGATACTGTCGATATTACTGGTTTTGGCTGAAAATAAACCTGCATATAACGGCGCATCGGATTTGTCTTCTTCATCAAACAGTAAATTTCCCGTCAACTTACACGTATCTTTTTCTTCACCGGTGGAAAAAATAAAAATGTAATTATTCAGAACGTTCCCTTCGTGCAAATCGGCAATGGATTTACCGAAATGAATTTGATAGGTGGTATTAGACTTCAGTTTGAAAGTATTTAATTTAATCGTTAGTGATTTAGTCGAAGAATTTATTTCTTTAATCAATGAGTCGGAGAAAGGATAAATTTTAATTTCCTGTCCCGGATTTTTAATTTGAATGGCCTCATTAAAATATAAGCGAATAAAATCCTGATTAAACTTAACGCTGACGTTTTCGGGAATGCTTTTTACCACTACCGGCGGTTCAGTATCGGGAGGGCCGCCGGTTAATACGCCCACCTGAGCACAACGCTGATTAAAAACAACAATGGCTAAAATGAAAATAAAATGAATCCGTTCAACCAAAGAATGCATGGTAGAGTTTTTCGATGGATTGAACTTTTTTAATTTCAAAATCTTCAACTTTGACTATATCATCATTCTGATAGGAGCTGATGAACATTTCTTTAAATCCCATTTTTTTTGCCTCCGCAATGCGTTGGGGCAGCCGGCTTACCGGCCGTATTTCTCCCGTCAGGCCCACCTCCCCGCTGAAGCATATCGTTTTTTGCAAGGTAACGGAATGATAACTGCCTAAAACCGAAGCGCAAACTGCCAAATCAAGTGATGGGTCTTCCATGGCAAAACCGCCGGTCAGATTCACAAACACGTCCTTATCGGAAAGCGTAATGCCGCATTTTTTTTCCAATACGGCAAGCAACAGCGCCAGTTTTCGGTTGTCGAATCCTTTGGTAACGCGCTGTGGATTTCCGAAATGCGTATCGTTAACCAATGCCTGAGTTTCCACCAGCAAGGCATGTTGACCTTCCATGGCCACACCCACGCTAACGCCCGAAGGCATTTCTTCCCATTCCGATAACAATATGCCCGAAGGATTTTCCACTTCGCGTAAGCCCTTTTCTCCCATTTCATACAAACCGATTTCCTGCGTGCTTCCGAATCGGTTTTTTAAAACACGAAGCAGGCGGTAAAAATAATTTCGGTCACCTTCGAATTGCAGGACAGTGTCCACCATGTGCTCCAAAACTTTAGGTCCAGCAATGCTTCCGTCTTTGGTTATGTGGCCGATGATAAAAACAGGAATATGTGAAGATTTGGCAATCCTAACCAATGAAGCCGTACATTCCCTGATTTGACTGATGGTGGAAGGAGCGCTTTCCAGCTCGGAAGAATGCAAGGTTTGTATGGAGTCGATGATGATGATACCCGGATTTAATTCCGTTATGTAATGGATGATATTCTGGAGATGAGTTTCATTAAACAAGTAACATTGTTCATTGGTAATACCTATTCTTCGGGCACGCATTTTAATTTGCTCCACACTTTCCTCACCCGATACATAAAGCACTTTCAGGTTCTTCATCCTCAAGGCCAATTGGAGCATTAAGGTGGATTTTCCAATGCCCGGCTCGCCGGCAAAAAGGGTTACGCTTCCGGGAACCAATCCTCCGCCCAAAACGCGGGTAAATTCTTTGCCGGGAACTGGAATGCGATTAAAATTTTCTTCTTTAATTTCCTGAATTAATATCGGTTTGGATTGATAATTCTCGTTAACTCCGAAAAACTTCAAATGCCCTTTTTTATCTGAACGAACCGCTTCTTCCGAAAACGAATTCCACTGACCGCAAGAGGGGCATTGGCCCATCCACTTAGCGGCGCTATATCCGCAGGCCTGACATATGTAGGATGTTTTTGCTTTTATGCAATGAAATTAGTCGGTTTTTTTTAAATGATGAAATGGTAAAAGCAAGATGACTTAAAGCAAATTATATCAACATGGCAGAAGGACGATGTTCAAAAACTATTTCATGTCGATGTATTTCAAAAGTTCTTTTTTCACTTTGTCTTTTTTGAATTTTCCCGAAAAGAAGGAAGTAACCGTAGAAGAGGCATCATCTTTAATTCCGCGCATGGATACGCAAAGATGCTTGGCATCAATGATAACGGCCACGTCTTCGGTTTGCAACAATTCCTTGAATTCATTTCCGACTTGCATGGTCATGCGTTCCTGCACTTGCGGGCGTGCGGCATAATACTGCACGATTCGATTCAACTTACTCAAGCCAATAACTTTACCCGTTGAAATGTAAGCCACATGAGCCTTTCCAATGATGGGAACCAAATGATGCTCGCATACGGAATAAAATGAAATATTTTTTTCCAAAAGCATTTCACCGTAACGATAGGTATTATTAAACAGTTTGACTTTCGGTTTGTTTTCCGGGTTCAAGCCCGAAAAAAATTCTTTCACATACATTCTAGCCACACGCATGGGCGTGTCTTTCAGGGAGTCATCCGTCAAATCCATTCCAAGCGTATGCAGAATGGCTTCCACATGTTTTCGGATGACGTGAATCTTTTCTTCATCCGATAATTCAAATGCATCCGGACGCAAAGGCGTTTGCGGATTTCCGGAAAAATGCTCTTCATTCAGATGGCTTAAATCTTCCAGCAGAATTTCTTTTTCTTTTTCAGACAGGATAACGGACATAATTTCTTGGGGTTTCATAAAGTTCAACATACATTTCCAGGTGTGCGGGAATGTGGGGCCGCAACCTGTTATAAATAACCATGGCAATGTTTTCAGCCGTGGTTATAAGGTTTTTAAAATCCGGAATATCCAAATTCAGATTTTTATGATCAAATGGATGAATGACGTGTTCTTTTATTAGTTCGCTTAATTCTTTCATATCCATCACCATGCCGGTTGTTTCATCGGGGATGCCGGTAATACAAACAACCAATTCATAATTATGACCATGATAGTGCGGCCAGGAACATTTACCGAACACGGAAAAATTCTTTTCATCGTCCCAATTCGGATTAAAAAGGCGATGAGCCGCATTAAAATGCTCTTTTCTGAAAACAGAAAAACGCGGAAGGAACTGAATATTTGTTTCTTTTTCTATAAGCTGTAATTTCTTTTCGGATCTGTGTCGGAAGTTTGCCGACCAAGCACTCCGAGGTTAATAACATGGAAGGATGTTAATTGTTTAAAGGTATTAAATTTTTTTGAATTAAAGGGGGCCTATCCGAAATATTCCACGCAAATGCGAGGTGTTTCGTAAATTTTAACACTATGAAGCATTACTCCGGCAGGAAGATGCAATAATAGTTCATTCCAAATGGCCATGGCTAAATTTTCGGTAGTGGGCATTACGCCTTGTAAAAAAGATACGTCCAGGTTCAGATTTTTATGGTCGAGTTTTTCAATGATGTGTTCCTGAATAATTTTACTCAGTTCTTTTACATTAATAAAATACCCTGTTTCCGGATTAATTTCGCCTTTCACGGTAACGATAAGTTCAAAATTATGGCCGTGCCAGTTTTCATTGGCACACAATCCGAAAACTTCATGGTTTTTTTCTTTACTCCAATTCGGATTATATAATTTGTGTGCGGCATTAAAATGTTCGTGTCGGGTGAGGTATATCATAAAAACAAAATTAGCAAAGAGTTGACGATTGTAATACAACTATGACGGAAATCAGTACATTCGCATAAAGGAATGAAGCGCATTTTATTGGTTTTTCCCACGCTTTTGGAAGCAAACGATATCCTGTTGGAATTTAAGGAAGACCAAGAAAATTTTTATACCCATAGCCATTTCCCTAACATAGATATTCTTCTGACGGGCGCAGGCATTCCGAATACGTGCTTCGCTTTGGGAAAAATTTTTGACAAACCTTACGAATTCGTTTTTCAATTCGGTATTTGCGGTTCATTCCATGAGCATTTAACAGCGGGTTCCGTAGTCCGTATCACGGAAGATGTGTTTGGTGAAATGGGCGCCGTAGAAAACGGCCGATTCATCAGGGCCGATGAGCTGAATATTGGCATTCAAACGGCCTTTCATGAAAAATCAACCCTTACCCTGCCCGATTCTTTGGAAAAAATTCCCAAAGCCAAAGGATTAACCGTAAGTACCCTTTATGCATACGGTCCGTTGTTCGATGCTCGGCGGCAACGTTTTCCCGGGGCCGATACGGAAAGCATGGAGGGTGCGGCTTTTTTTATGAGCAACCGGCACCGTCCGAATGTCTTTCAGTTCAGGGCTGTTTCGAACCCGGCCGGCGTTCGCGATAAAAACCAATGGAATATCCCGCTTGCCCTGCAAAAACTGCACGAATTAACCCGGCAAATCATCAAAGAATATGGAACTTAAGTTGGCAGTTTCTCCATGCCCCAACGATACGTTTATATTTTATGGTCTTATTCACCATAAGGTGAATACACACGGCATTTCATTCAAGCTAATAATGAAAGACGTGGAAGAATTGAATCAATTGGCTTTTAACAATCCGCCCGATGTGTGTAAACTGAGTTATCATGCGCTGGTGCATTTGCATGACACATACTTCATCAGCAACTCGGGCGGAGCCATGGGATTCGGGAACGGCCCTTTGCTGGTATCGAAAGACAAAAAAGCCGATATCAACGATTTTTCGATGGTAGCATTGCCGGGCGAACACACCACGGCTCATTTTCTTTTTAAAAGCTTATATCCGCAATTTTATAACAGAAAAATTTTTATCCGATACGATAAAATTGAAAACTTTATTCTACAAGAACCCGAATCGGCCGGAGTTTTGATCCATGAAAGCCGTTTTGCCTATCAGGAAAAAGGACTTACACTGATTTCCGACCTGGGTCTTGAATGGCAAAATCAAACGAATTTGCCCGTTCCGCTGGGCGGCATCGGTATTTCAAAAAAATTATCTTTCGAAATACAATCTTTAATTCCGGGAATGATACGGGAAAGCATTCGCTTTGCCGAAAAGCATCCCGATGAAGTATTTGATTTTATGAAGCATCATGCACAGGAACTTGACAAAGAGATTATCTGGAAACACGTCCGTATGTTTGTTAACGAATATTCCTTAACCATGGGAGATGAGGGAAAAAAAGCATTGACCTTGATGGCCGAAAAATTGGGAATTTCCCATCTTCCCGTGATTATCGGATAAAGTTAATTACTGCTCATTCATTGTTAATAACCTTTTCTTAGCCATAAGCCAATCTCAAATAATTTTATTCGTTAACATGGCATTGCAGGTTAATATTAACGATTTACTGACGCAGCTTTACGTTAATCGTGAAGCGGTGGAATATTTATTTGCCCACCGAGACAACGTGAGCGTAAACCAATTTGTGGCTTCCACTTCTATTTCCACGGAACAATATCAGAAGCTGGTTTCTCTGGAGTTGATTTATGAATATGAAGGGATGGTGTTCCTGAATGATGCCGTCATTGCCATGTTCGAGGATTTCATGGAAATCGGAGAAGTTACGCCCGGCCTTATTCAGGACCTCATCAGCGAACTGCGGCGCCAGATGCGCTATTACGGCGAAGTACATGAAATGCGTTTTCTGCGCGGCATTAAAAAATACCTTAAACGAATTCATTCGGCCATCTCCCGCGAAATCATCAAATTGCAGAAAAACGTTGACGAAACATACAAGAACGAAGCGAACTTTCGCATTAAACTGCAAAAGCTGGAGGCCTATAGAGAAAAGCGGGACCTGATTCTGGATTTTATCAAAAACACCGAAGAAATCATTGAAGATTGCCGGAAAATTTACATGCTGTCGAACGATGCCGAGCTTTACAATATCCTCCTGATGCTGAAAGCCGGCCTTATTGAAAACATGGACTATCTGATTGAAATTCAAACCGATATCACCGACTTTATCAATAAAATTCAATATCAACTTGATGTTTACGTTAAAGTTCAGCAACTGAAAGAAATCAAAGATCAGGGAAATTTATACTTCCGAACCAATTTCCGCCAGGTGGTCGAGGCCTTAAAGCCCCTGCGATTCAATGGCATTCGCGGTCCAAGAACACGCATTGCCGTGGATTTTCTTTACACTGATGAAGGCCATGCGCTGAGCAAAAAATTGGCCGAAAAATACAAAATCAGCCGCATGATGCTTCGCGGCCTGGCCGGCAAGTTGCCCGATAATTTCAAAGAAAAATTTGTTGACCGCCAGGTAAAGCTGGATGTGTCGAATCTGGTGGAAAAGTTTTTGTCTCAATCCAATAAAGATTTGTTTGTTTTTATCATGGAAACAAAGTTCCCGAAATCGGCCGGAGAAATTCTTTTTGAAGACCGCCTGTCTCTTTTTGTGGAAATTGCCATGGAATATGAGAAGAAACTGGATTTTCACTACACCCTTGCTCCTTACGAATATGAGTATAACGGTGAAAAAAGAAAACTCAAATACACCGTGATATTACCTGCCAAAGTTCAATCCAAACAAAAAGTTAATCTTAAATCTTAATACTTATGGACTTTTTTAACGATTACGGCCTGCCCAAACAAACACATGAAATTTTTGCCATCATGGCCCGCGGACATTTCATCTCCGCTAACGGCACCAAAGACAACATGAGCCGTCTTTACGACATCATCAATCATCCGGAAACATTCGAAAAACTTCAAAATTATTTCAACGTCATTCGCTATAACATCGAGCGCGGAAATAACTACTTCTATTTTTCCAAACTTAATGAACCCAACAGTGTCATCGAAAAAAAATTAGAAACCTTCGAGCGCTACATCGACATCGTGGACCTTTTTGCCAGCATGGACAATAAAATCACCATCGGGGCGCGCATCCGACCTTCGGAAATTGCGGAAGAATGCATTGCCAACGTCCGCTTAAAACAAAAACTTCAGAAAATTCCGCTCTATCGTTCCGAAACGTTGGTGAATAAAGTGCGTGAAATTTGCGACTTGATGACCCGCGATTCATTCCTTGAGCTGGAAGATGAGGACTCGGAAACATACAAAGTGTTGGATGCATACAACTATTTACTGGATGTGATGAACGCTATTTCCATTTATGAAGAAACCGAAAGCGGAAACGACAACAGCGGCATTATTTACAATTAATTTGAAAGATTATGGAAAAACTCAGAATGTTGAACCGTATTGTGGAAATCAATATCGCGAACGTAAAATATGCCGATATTGAACTGAACGGTCATACCTGCTTTGTGGGAACCAATAACTACGGAAAAACCACCCTTCAACGCGCCATTCTTTTCTTTTATTCGGCCAACAGTCGTGGGCTGGGAATCAGCGCCTCGCAGAAGTCATTTGAAGAACATTACTTCCGTTACGAAAATTCTTATATCGTCTATGAAGTATCAACGGAAGAAAATCCGTTCCTGGTCATTGTTTACCGACACAACAAACTGGTCTATCGCTTTGTGGATGCGGCCTACAATCCCGACTTCTTTTTCAAAGACGACGAGGCCATGAAAATTAAGGAAATCGTATCGGGGCTTGAAAAACGCGGCATTTTCGTCAGCCATCAAATTGATACCTTCGAGCGTTATCGGAACATCATCTACGGAACCGAAACCGATAAACTGCTTTCCAAATTTCATTTGCTGAAAGGAAACGAAAAGTATCAAAATATTCCCAAATCCATCACCAATGTTTTTTTGAGTTCGCGAAGCAGCATCGACTCGCGCTTCATAAAAGACTTTATTGCCAACTCGTTGAACACGGAAAACATATCCATACCGCTCGACCAGATTGAACGCCAGCTTCGCCAGTTCAACGAAAAATATACCGATATCGAGACCTTTCAAAAACAAGAAACCCAACAACTCATCAAACTTATCGACGAAAAATACGACCGCATTCAAATTCTGAAAGGCCAGCAAATGGATATGGCCGAAAATCTGGGAAGCACGGTTCGCTTTGCGGAAAAACAAAACGACCTCACGTTGGGGGAAGTCAAAAAGAAAGAGCAGGAACTTGAACAACTGCTGGAAAAATTTGAAGCCGACAAAAACGCCATTGAAGAAAAACGAAATGAGGTGAGGGAAGAAATCGGATACCTTGACCGAACCATTCGGGATGCCAATAAAAGACTCAAAGAATATTCCGACAAAAACATTGAAGAAGCGCTGGAGAAATACAAAGAACGTGAAGCCCTTCAGATTGAACTGAACATGGCCAGACGCGAACACGAAGCCCTTACCGGCAACGTGGCTAACATGGAACTCAAATACGCTTCCCTGCAAGAACAACTCCGCAACGACAAGCAGGCTTTCATCAACCGTATGGATGCCCGAATGGCGGAAGTACTGAACCATTTTAACGAACTTCAACTCATACAGAAAAACGAATTCCAAAGACAGGAAGAAGAACTCCGCAGAAAAAAAGATGCCGAACTTCAAAACTTACAGGCCCAAATTACGGAACGGCAAATTGAACTGAACCAATTACAAAGCGAACAAAAACTTATAAAAAACACCCGTTATTATGATGATGAAATCCGTTCGTTGGATGTTCAGCTGCAGGAGATACGGGGCATTATTTATAAAAACAAGAGTGATGCTGCCATTAAACAAAACCGCATTGATTCCTTGCAAAAAGATTGGGAAAACGAAGAATATAAGCTCAATCAGAAATTACAACTTGAAATCCGCGAAGGAGAAAGAACCATACTGGAGCACAAAGAGCGCATACGTAAGCTGGAAGAACAACTGTCTGCTCATTCCGATGCCCTTTACGGATTTCTGGAAAAGAACATGCCCGGATGGAAAGACACCGTGGGCAAGGTTATTCACGAGGATTTGCTTTTCCGATCCGATCTTCAACCCAAACTTTCCGAACAAGATTCCAAAAGCATCTTCGGTTTGGAACTGAACCTGGAAAAAGTAGACAGTTCCGTCAAGACCATTGAACGCATTCAGCTGGAAATCCGGGAGGCAAAAGAATCCGTCAGGGAAATTGAACAACGCCTTCAGCTGCTGCAGGAGCAGCACCATCAGGAAAAACTTCTGTTGGCCGACAAATACGGTAAAGAACTGGCCTATGAAAAAGATGAACTGAAAACCCTGCTCTATGCGTTGGAAATGGCCGGAAAAAAAGAGAAAAAAATCCTGGCCGAAAAAGAAGAATGGCTGAAAAAAGCCGAGGAAGAAAGTGATCAGGCCTTGAAAGGCAACCGTCAAAAGCTGAACGTGTTGGAGGAAGAACTATCCGTTCTTAACAAAAAGAAAAATCTTATACTGGAAACGTTTGAAGAACAATGGAATAAAATTCAAACCCACCACGAAGACCGTATTCAGGATATCAAAGCGCGACGCGAAGATGAATTTGCCAAACTGGAAGTAGAAAAGAAAAACGGCATTAAAGAATTTGAAAAGAAAGAAGATGAATTAATCAACGAGAAAGAACATCAATATAAGTCAAAAGGCGTGGATGCCAAAGAACTTAAAAAGGTGGAACAACGCATCCGCGAACTGCAGGATAAAATTCTGGAAATTGATGCCGTTACTTCTTTGGTGAACGATTACCTGAAAGACAAACGCGAACTCTTCGATAAGCTGCCCGACCTTCATCATCAAAAGGAACTATTGGTTAAACAAGCCCACGAATTGGCCCAACAAACCGATGAACTTCAGCAAAAATATAATCTGCAACGGCTGGAAATCAATAAAGCCAAAAAGGCGCTGGAGGAAGAAATCATCAACTTTAACACGGGGCTTAATTTCTATCATCAAACTTTTAAGGACTCTCCCACTTATAAGAAGTTTGCCCACATTATTGAAAAAGCCGAACCTAAACGCACCCATTACAACATCACGGAGCTTTGTTCAGCCATGCTGAAAAACGACAGCGTATATAACGAGGAATACAATGCATTCTATCGTTATGTGAATGAATTCTGCGGTAAGTTCCGTTTGGATAACCATTTCAACTTTGTTATCCGTGCCGAAGCCACGCCGGAAGAATATGAACGCTTTGCCCAGAATTTGCGTGCCTTTATTCATGAAAACAAAATTGCCCTTTCCATTGCCGAAACGGCTACGCAAATCAGCATGGTTACCGACAGTATTGCTACCAAAGTGCGCGACCTGAGCAACCAACAAGGCAAAATCACACACATCATAGGACTGCTGGCCGAGGACTTCAAAAAAGCGGAATTCGAAAAAAGCAAGCTCATCGATTATATCAAAGTAAAAGTGGAAGACAGCGATAATAAAGTATATCGCTTATTGAAAAAAATAGAAGAATTCCGCGAAGAGCACGGCTTGGTGTATAATCAGGGATTGTTCAACAATGATTTTGCCACGCAAGGCAAACGCGAAATCAGCATGAAAGCCGTAAGGCTGCTGGAACAACTGCGTTCGGCCATCAAAGAACAAGAGCAAGAAGAAATCCGCCTTCAGGATTTGTTTGAACTTAAATTCAACATCAAGGAAGGAATGAACGAAACCGGCTGGACGCACCGCATCGACAGCATCGGCAGCACCGGAACGGACATATTGGTAAAAGCCATCATTTACATCACACTGCTGCACGTATTCATCAAAGAAAGTTCCCACCGCAGCAGTAAGGATTTCCGCGTTCATTGTATCATCGATGAAGTGGGGCAAATTTCGGCTCACTATCTAAAGGAGCTGCTGGCCTTCGCCCGCTCGCGCAACATCATGATGATTAACGGTTTGCCCAACAAATCGGGCCTGGAAAGCCATTACAAATACACCTATCAGTTCCGTAAGGAAGAAAACGGAAACGTACGCATATTCCCCAGCATCGTAACCGAAGTGGAAGTTTAACGTTATTCAATATACTTGGCCATGAAAAAAATCTTTTTATTGACCTTGGTTTTCTCGCTTGTTCTGATGTCGTGTCAGGGTGGTCATAAAACCCGTAAATGCAACGGCAAAAGAGGAATCAAAACCCCCATGGGATTGATGTAAGTTTAACCGGTGGCTTCCGCCCTTAACATCGCCTCCAATTTAGGTATTCCGTTGTGAATTCCTTGGAAGTGTCGAGGAAAAAAGATTGTATTTTATGGATTAAAACTCCACAAATTTATATGAATTTATGGAATTTAACTCCACAAATTTACATACGTTTTTTACTCTTGTTATACCCTGTCCTACCTTGGAACAAAACTCATGAGTCATTCCGGAATACCGGAAGCATTGCATATCCGGTTATCAAAATTTGAAAAAATCAAACAGGCATTTCAGATACATCGGAAAAAAATACTTCCCATTGGTGCCCATCCGGGTCTTCAAACGAATCGTAATACATCCAGCCGTGATCGACGGGTTCTTTAAACCGTTTGGCACCGTTAGTCAATGCAGATGCAACCAAACGGTTTACTTCATCGCGTGTTTCAACTTGAAAAGCAAACAGGGCTTGTGAAGCAGCACGGTCGGAAACCGGCTTATGCGTGAACGTGCCGAAAAGGTTCTCTGAAAGGAACATACAAAAGATATGGTCTTCGTTTAATATCAAACATAAAGATTCTTTACCCGAAAATTGTTCATTAAATGAAAATCCCAAATTGGTCCAAAATGCTCTTGTTAATTTAACATCCTTTACGGGAAGGTTTATAAAAATGGATTTTGCCTTCATATTGAAATTTCACGATAAATGTAATTTTAATTCTCCGAATTGAAAATAAAAACAATAAATATATTTTTTATGTTACGAAAGAAATCAGATTATCAGGATTTATCACTCCGGTTTGGGCCTTCTTATACAGCGTTTTAAAGGATTTCAGATGAGAAGAATTACGATTCTTCACATTCCATTTAATTTCATAGGCCTGAATTTTCAAGCCGGAAAGAAGAACCAAATCCACCTCCTGCTGCCGATGTGTTCTCCAGAAATGAAGTTGCGCCGATTTTTCTTTATACGTCAATTGTTTTAATTTTTCCGAAAACACAAAATTTTCGAAAAGAAAACCTGTATCGGTACGGTGGGTCAGGGGTTGAAAGGAATCAATGATGGCATTGCGTATGCCGGTATCGATAAAGTAGTACTTAGGTTTAGATGTAATTTCATTTCTCCGATTAAAGGAAAATCCTTCTACCTTGCGAATAACAAAGGCCTTTTCCAGCAAATCCAGATAGCGCTGAACCGTTTTAACGTCGAGTCCGGTATGACGGGAAAGTTCATGTAAAGAAACTTCGCTTCCGATTTGCAAAGCCAGCATGCGGAGCATGTTCACCAACTGCGGAGGCGATTTGATGCGTTCCAGCGTAAACACATCCCTAAGCAAATAGGAATCGACCATTTCACGCAATATCATTATTTTTTCTTTTTTGGTTCGGGCCGTAAGCACTTCCGGATACATGCCGTAAATCATGAATTCGGGGAGTTTTTCGCGCAGTTCATGCGTATTATAGGTGTTTTTAAGTTCAAGCAAGGAAAGCGGATAAAGTAATAAAACCCGTTTTCTTCCCGTAAGGGGCTCTCCGGCCTGATGGCGCAGTTCAAACGAAGATGAACCGGAAGCAATGACATACATGGGTTTTTCGTCGATGATGATTTTCAGGGCCTGCCCGATGTTTTTGATTTGTTGGGCCTCGTCGAGAAAAAGCAAATCGTATCCTTCCAGAAAATCCAGGATTTTCCGGTGGTCGGCTTCTTCGAAAAGGAGGCGGGTTTTCATGCGGTCGCCCGACTCTTCAAGGCAACGAAGTTTGGATTGCTTTATGAAATCCTTTACCAGCGTAGTTTTTCCTACACGTCGAGGGCCGTAAATCAACAATACGCGCTTTTTACTGATTAATTTCCGTAACGTATAGGCCCTGGGAAATTGCATAATGCAAATATAAAATAAAGAATTAAACTCCACAAATTAATATTAATTTGTAGATGTAAACTCCACAAATTACACATTTAAATAATTGATTATCATTTAGTTAAATTTTTACGTTTTTGAAATTAAAAGTTAAATTAAATCCATTTCTTTTTTCTGAACAGGTATAATTGCAGCGCAATCATACCCAACATAATGCCCCACACCGCAAAATATCCGTATTTCATGCGTAGCTCGGGCATGTAATCGAAATTCATGCCATAAACACCTACCACAAACGTTACGGGAATAAATAAACTGGACACTAACGTCAGTACTTTCATGATTTCGTTCATGCGATGCGAATTACGGGAGAGATATACATCCATGATGCTTCCGGAAAGTTCCCGTTCGTTTTCAATGGCTTCGATGATGCGGTAGATATGGTCCTGAATGTCTCGCACATACAGTCGGATATTCTTCCCCATAAGCGGATGTTCCGTTCGAACCAGGGATGATATCAAATCCCGAACAGGCCAAAGCATCTTCTTGATATATAAAATTTCACGCTTGGTTTCGTAGATTCGGTGAATTTGCCCGGAACTTTGTTCGCTAAAAATTTCTTCTTCCATGCTTTCCAGCTTATCGCTGATATATTCGGCCACATGAAAATAGGTATCCACCACGGAATCAAGCAAGGCATAAAACAAGTAATCTTCTTTCATGCGCCTGACTCTTCCTTTGCATTGTTCGATGCGTTGGCGAATGTTCCCGAAAACATCAAATTCGTTGTCTTCCTGAAACGTGATAACAATTCCTTTCAGCAACACCAAAGAAAGCTGTTCCACCAGAATTTTTTCATCCCGCACGTCAATCATTTTCAATACGGCATACAAATAATTATCATACTCCTCCATTTTCGGACGTTGGCCCACATTGGCAATATCTTCCATGGTGAGCGGGTGGATGTTAAAATACTTCCCGACTTCTTCCAGCACATTTGTTTGCTGAATGCCGTCGATGTTCAACCAATATACTTTTGAAGGATTCCGGCAAACCAACGGACTTAAAACCGAAAAATTTTCACTACGAAAAATTTCATAGGCATGTTCGTCAAATTCTATTAGCGTAAAAAAGGTTTTGTCTATGGGTTTACTCCCCGTATAAACAATGGTACCGGGGGGCAAGCCTGTGCGTTTAAGCGGACTCATGACTGTTTTTTTTGGTTTGATAATACGTTAATACGACCCATTCGCCGCGTACATCGGATTGAAGTATTTTGTTACATGCATCATGCAAGGTTCCACGAATAAAGGTTTCGTGTATTTTACTGATTTCTTTTGCGAAGCAAACCTGCACATTCTGCGGAAGCAGTTCTGTCATTTCTGCGGCTAACCTCTGAATGCGATGCGTGGACTCGAAAAACACCACGGTATGGTCATAATCCATGAGTGATTTAATGAATGTTTGACGCCCTTTTTTATGGGGTATAAAGCCCAGAAAAGTAAAAGCATCGGAAGGAAGGCCGCTTTTAACCAAAGCAGGAACAAAAGAGGTTGGACCAGGCAATACTTCGGGTTCAATGCCGTTTTCCAGACAGGCCCTTACCATATAAAAACCCGGGTCGGAAATGGCGGGAGTTCCGGCATCGGTGCATAAACAAATCATTTTACCTTCCCGCAATTCCTTTACCCAACGCGCGGTATGTTTGTGCTCATTATCCTTATGATATGCATAAATTTTTTTTTCTATTCCATAATGCTTCAGGAGTATTTGCGTAACCCGCGTATCTTCGGCCAGTATCAAATCGCATTCCCTGAGCATGCGAATCGAACGAAGCGTAATGTCTTCCAGATTCCCAACGGGAGTGGGCACCAATATCAGTTTTCCGGACATTTACGTAAAGCTACGTTTTGATAATCCCCCCGTATGCTTCAAAACATTTTTTTTTAAATAATCTTTTGTTAAAACTCTTATCCCGTAAAAAAAAACTGCCATGAAAAGGCAGGGATTTGCCATGCATGCATGAAAGAAAACCGTAATTTTCTAATCCGATGATTACTTTTTAATTTTCAGATGATTTCCTCTTTTTAAATCATTAACATGCAGTTTGTCATAAAAATTTGATATGCTATAAACCAAATTAACTTTCATTCCATTCAGTCCATCTGACGTTTTTTTGAAAATCATGAAATCGTTAATGCGTAATTTTTGGGACGCTTTTTCAACGTCATGATCGGCTCCCACATACATAAAGTGCCACTTACCTGTTCTTTTCAGGCGTTCGATTAATTCGCTTGTTTGTTCCGGCGTAAACGTGCATGAACTGTTCTCCTCACCGTCTGTTATGATGGTTACCAATACATTAAAATTATCTTTATTACTCAAATCTTTTTCCATTCTTAGTAGTGCTTGGCAACAAGCATCCAATAAATTGGTAGAACCGTTCGGTAAATAGTTATAGTTCATTTTCATTTTATTCCTGACCGGCAGATTCCATTCATGGTATTTAATTTTCTGGTCACAAAAACTTAAAAAACTAAAATAACTTACGAGGTTTGTTTTTTGGGATGAGATTTGATTAAGGTTTTTGTATATAAACTTAAGAACTTCTATGATTTCATTACGGATATCACTCATTGAACCGCTTTCATCCAGAATAACGAGATTGTAAACCTCCCCGGCGGAATTTTTTTCCTTGATTTCCTTACCATTGTTAACTAACGCTTCCGAAGAAAGATAGTGCTCTTGCTTATTTTCATGAACCTTACCTTCAATAACGGAATTCTGAACGGATGTGATGTCGGATAACACCGAGAATAAACTTTCATTCATGTCATTTTTTTCAAATCCTAAAAGCCGGACAAAGATTTTTTTTAACAGATTACTCATATCTTTTTATTTTTTCAGGAAATTTGTAACGCCGTAAAATAAAAAAGTTACATCCCTGAACTGAAAATATTTTTTTAAACATGAAGCCTATTTGCAAAAACGGATGAGATTTAACGGGAACGCGTTAGTTGAAACAAAAAGCATGTAACAATGAAAGCAATTTTCTAAATTTAACCGGTATTAATGTATGCCTATAAACAAAAATCTTTTGATTCGTATTCTGACATTGGACCGATGTTTCCGGGACTGGGGCAGAGAGTATTACATAGAGGATTTACTGGAGGCCTGTAATGAAGCCATGACCTCCAATAATGTTAAAGGAAGCGGCATCAGTAAACGCTCCTTATATTACGACATTGATTTCATGAAAAGCGAAGAGGGCTTTGATGCCTCCATCGAAAAACTCAAAGGAGACAACAACAGGGTATATTACCGGTATGCAGACAGGCATTATTCCATTCTGGGCAAATTTTTGCCTCAGGATGTAATTCAGATGTCCAGAACCATGGTGGAGTTCCTGTCGTATTTTGAAGGCATGGCTCCCATAGAAGAAATTCGAAATCAGCTTCCGGAATTAAAAAAATTATATCACATTAAAGACAATCATCCCATTGTGGAGTTCGACTTTAATTATGATTATACAGGACTTCAGTGGTTTGGAAAACTGTTTTCGGCCATCGTTAACCGAATTCCATTACAGGTAGAATATGAATCGTATCAGTTAAAGAAAACGGAAACGCTTTTTTTTCATCCGTGTTACCTTAAATCATACATGCATCGTTGGTATGCCATCGGATATAATGAAACCGACCAAACGCCCTATTGGATATTGGGTCTTGAGCGAATAAAAAAAATCAAAGAACTTTCCGACAGAAATTTTATAGAAAATCATGAAGACATAAAGGATTACTTTTATGACGTGGTGGGGGTTACTAAACCTGCGGGGTTAAAACCCATGGAAGTGGAACTTCATGTGCATCCGGAATTTGAAAAATACCTCACCTCGAGGCCTTTTCATCCTTCACAAAAGAATAAAGGACTCACCAAAGACGGATGGCGCATTCTTACCCTGGAAGTCATCTTAAACAATGAATTGGTTAACCACCTGATGCCCTACATTCATTACATTAAAATCATCCGGCCGGATACTCTTAAGGAACGCGTAAGGGAAAGATTAAAAATGGCCATGTCAAACTTATAAGACAGCTTTAAAGATTTCATTTTTATTGAACCGCCATTGATTGACTGCCGTGCTTGTGCAATGAATTTTCAATTTTTCGCTTTTGCAAAAAGATTGCAGCAGGTTAGAATATTTTTGCAGTAAAATAAATACAAGCCATGAAAAAGTTTGTCTCAATTACAAAAGCATTTTTATTCATTTTCGGTTTATTTTTAAAACAAAACGTTCCCGGTCAAATTCACGGATTAACCAGGATTAGTTCTTTATCTCCCGGCCTTGTTGTATGTCAGAACGGAAAAGTGGGCACATTTAGCGGACTTTGTCAATCTACCATATCGCTGGGGCAATCAACGTTTAATTGTAACGGCGCTATTTACACCTCTTCTACTTTTTTAACCGGAAATTCCACCTCTACTTTCCTTCCTCTAATCAATAACCTTCAAAACATCAAACAGGCAGCTACTTTCAATTCTTTATCCGGCTCGTCATATAACGCAGCACTTGATAATAATGGTGTGTTATACACCTGGGGTAGCAATCATAAAGGACAGCTGGGAACGGGCAACACCAATTCCGTCGTAACGCCCACTCCTGTTTTATCCAATGTCAAAACCATTGTTAATGTTAAAGAAGGGAATTTAGGAAATGAGTTAATGATGGTAATTAAAAACGATAATTCCCTTTGGGGATGGGGGTCTGATGAGGGCGGATGTATGGGAACGGGGATAGCCGGGGGATTTAATCCGAACCCGGTTCAAATATTAACCAATGTAAAAAAAGCCGTATGTTCCGCTTCCACCTGTGTTGCTCTTAAAAATGACGGAACCCTTTGGGCCTGGGGAAATAATAAATTTTCAGATCTATGTTCTAACTGCAATTATACACAAGCCATCCTGCCCCCTACTAAACTTGACAAAATTACCACATTTATTAATGATTTTGATTTTGTATCCGATTTATTTGATTTACTATTGATTGCAATTGATAACAATAATAAAATATACTATTCCTACAAACCAGGCAGTTCATCGTTTTCATCTTTGAAAAATTTATCATTTTCAAATGTAAATAAAGTATATTCTCATGGTAATAATTCATATTTTTTAGTTAACAATAACGGAGAAGTTTATACATTCGGAAACATGAATTATTATCAGGGCACGCAATTTTCATACTACGATACCATACCTAAAAAAATTTCATTTCTTTCGAATATCAAAGAATTATACACCACAACTGGTAAAGTATATTTTCTTCGTAACGACGGGAAACTATTCTTCAGTGGCGATAATACAGCTTATCAATATGAAATAAGCTCCTGTGGCACTTCAGTATCATTTGTAAACACCTGTGAACTTTACTTAGGTTGCAACATACTAGTCGGAAATAAAGAATATGATTTAATCAACGATAATTTAAAATTATTTCCAAACCCGGGGAAAAGAATATTGAATGTAACATTGGATAGCAACGAAGAAGTGGAAAACATCACAGTTACGGATATATCGGGTAAGTTAATTCAAGTAACTGCAGAAAAAAAATCGGATAATAATTATGCATTGGATATCAGCCAACTATCCGAGGGGTTATATTTTGCAAGCATAAAATTGAAAAACCATCCTCCTGTTTCTAAAAAATTTATGATAGAGAGGTAAAGCCCGGATTGAACCGTTTCCAATACATTTTAAAAATAGCTTAGCCAAGGGTGATTGGTAATTCATCCTTGGCTTTGCCTCAAAAAAATTCAGCCTTGTCATTTGATAGACATAGATATTAATTCGTCTCAAAACTCAAACAGTCAGACGAGCTCTGGTTGTCATTCTAAATAAAATGCCTCGTTTTTCAGGCATTATAGAAAAGAAAATGTTTTATATTTGTTACCATAATGGATTTTGTAAGGGTCTTATCGGGTTCGGATTTATAAGACCGTTTAAGGCATTAGTATTGAATTTTTTATATTTTTGAACCTGCATGATCTTATTTTTTGATACCGAAACCACCGGGCTTCCCAAACGAAGAAGTGCTCCGCTGCACGACACTTCAAACTGGCCGAGGGTAGTTCAATTGGCATGGATATTGTACAATACTAACCGACAACCGATAAAAAAATCAACCGTTATAATAAAACCGCAAGGTTTCCGGATTCCGAAAAAAGCATCGGATATTCACGGCATAACACACGAACGTGCTTTAAGAGTTGGCGTTCCTTTAGAAGACGCCCTGGAGGAATTCCGCGATGCCGTTGGCTGTTCCGAACTGCTGGTGGCACATAATTTTCAGTTCGACCATCCCGTGATGCATGCCGAATTCATCAGGACCCGCATCCCAAACAACATGGAAGGCAAGAAAAATTTTTGTACGATGCTTGCCACCAAAAATCTGCTTCGTATTCCTCATCCGAAAATAAGAGACGATTACAAATGGCCCAGGCTGGAGGAGCTGCACTATTATCTTTTTCAAAGGGGCTTCAAGGGTGCCCACAACGCCCAAACCGATGTGGAAATCACGGCCAAATGCTTCTGGGAACTCCTCGACAGAAATTTAATTCAGGTTCCTGTTTTAGCTCATTCCCTTCAAAAAAAATCAGATAAACCGGAACTTGATATAAAACAAAACGTAAATAATAAAAAGAACTTTTTTGAAAGAATTATGGAATATTTTAACTTTTGAAAAATCATAAAAATAATTGTAAAAGTCATAACCCCATTTATTGCCACGAAATTTTAAGTAATGCTTTATTAAAAAATTATTACATGTGTGAAAAATCAACTATTCGTGTTCTGCCGGACTTGTTTTTTGAATATGAAAATGAAATTTTAATTTCATCATATTCAGATTTAACTTTATTATACGACTCGAAATCGTGTGCATTCATCATATCCGACGGAAGATAATAATACTCGGTAGTAGTTTCAATTAAAATAATTTTGTCTGAAATATCAAAGTAATCTAAAACCTCACGATACAATACCATTTTATAATTATCCATAAAGCATGATAAGATAAAATCAGCCATTTCATTTATACTTAATAAACTGATTTTTTTAACATTAAGAATTTCTCCTTCAAAATTCCGGATTAATCTGAAGAAGGGCTTAAAATTAAGCAAATTGTTGGCGATACTGATGTTTGCATCCAGAAACGAAACACTTTTAGATGCCCTTGTTACGGCAGTATATAGCCAACACATATCATTAGGATTTATATCTGTGATATAAACATTCTGCCATTCGCTGCCCTGAGATTTATGGCATGTAATGGAATAACCATATCTGCAAACTATACTGTTGTAAAATTCATCATTTTGGATATTCTTGATTATGAATGAATAAAATTCATTTTTTGTATTATCAATGACTTCATCAACGTTTAGGTTATCTATTTCGTTTTTACTGACAATTTTAAAAACGCCAATTAATTTTTCAATTTTTTCCTTTGTAAGAATTTCCTCTTCACCAAATTGAACATTGTCAAAATAATCACTCAATAATTTTTTAACAGATAAATAAAAACGGAATTTAAGACGGGATTTTAATTCTTTATCAAGTAAGTATTTTATATCTCTATGATTATTACTCATAAAACGATTGGATTTGTGCCATTTTATTTTCGTGGGGAAATACAATTCACTCATATCCAACACTACATTGGTTGATGTTACTACATCCCCGGAATTATCAAATTTTATATCCACGTTAAAGTAGGGAATAAGCTGTGATATTCCAAGTCGCAGATTAATAACATCTTTGAATTTTACCTTGTTTATTTTGAGAACCGTAAAATGTTCCCCGTTCATGATGAAGGTTTGATAGTTATTCTTGGTACAAACAAGTTTGTCATTAGGTTCTATTAAATACTTTCTTCCCAATGAATTTCTGATTTCGTTGTTGATGTAGTTAGATGTATCATTACGCCATGTGAGTATAATGTTAGAGATACCCGAAGAAATATCGTTTTTTACATCCGCCAGCATTTCATTAAGATTTCTATACTCCGTAAAATGAATGTCGGGATTTTCCACTTTGAATTCATTCAGTAATAATCCCGGACGATAATTAAAATAAATATTTAATTTACCTTTGGAAAATATTTTTTCAATTTTATCTCGAAGAAACATACTAAAGAAATAGATTTCTTCATTAGCGAAACGGAAGGATTGATTAAGCTGAAATGTAAAAATTTTAAATTTGGAATATTTTTGTTTAAAAAAATTTTTATCAAGCGCTGGTATGAATTTTTCATGGCCTGATTGAATGGGAGGCAACTGATAGCTATCGCCAACAAAAATCAGCTTAACAAATTTATTGCTTTGCCTTATATAAGCAATTATGTCATCTAAATGATACCCGGTACAATTATGGAATCTTTTTCCCTGTTTGGATTGTTTGTTATGTTCCAATCTAAGTTCTTCTTCCGACCTGAAATCGGTAACCATACTTGCCTCATCGACTATAGCAAAAGATAAATTTTCCGTTTTGTCTGATAGATATTGATTTAATATAATTTCATAGTCATCGGCATGAGCAATTTCATAATCCGATAAGTAGTTCTTTTGTAATTCTTTTGAGTCGTTAAAAAAATTATCGTCATTGAATTTATCCGTTTTCTTTTCAACCGATGTTCTGTATTCATAAACATGTTTGTGAATGGTTTGACAAGTAATTTTGGTTTTACTTTCCAAAACCCGTGCTGCCTTTCCGGTAGGCGCCATCAAAACAAAATTACTTGTACCATAAAGGTGTTTGTAGAAATCCAGAAAATAACGTACAAGTGTTGTTTTTCCGGTACCGGCAGCCCCTTTAAGGATATAAATTGCGTCTTTCTTGGTTTTCAGAAATTCCAGAAAAACAGAAAGGGCTTCAATTTTTTCATCATTAAATTTAAAATTTTCAACCAGATCCAGGTATTTCTTTAATTCCGGATTTATTTTTTCCTGAGGATATATTAAGGAATAAAAATTATGAACGCTTATTAAGCGACTCACCAGATCCATTCTGTCTGTAAGTTCGGTTTCAGGTTTACAATTCTGGTGCAGAATTTTTTCCGTTAATACGTTTAAATAAGAGCTGATTTAGGAAGTCGGATTAACTTTTATTCGAAAGTAATCGCGAATTTTATAATGAGAGAGCGATATGGCTTTCTTTTTATTTTCAAGTTCGATAATGATTTGATTAATATTCGGGTTTTCCGATAAAAATTTTTCAGAAAAAAGATAATATAAAAGATCCAGTTTTTTTTCCGAAACCACCAGTGTATTTAGAATTGTATCCACCGGGAAAAGTTCACTGGATTGGAACAATATGGAATTCCCCTTGTCATTATAAATTTGTAAGCCATAAACCGACTCCTTTTTTTT
>FQKF010072617.1_pt1 | contig 23455 bp, 18 predicted proteins | sample 1504521 | NCBI WGS metagenome assembly FQKF01 (sample SAMEA4475357, study PRJEB15587) | soil metagenome | biome: Soil; feature: Field | place: India | collected 2015-03-11 | depth 0 m
TTAAATATCTAAAACAGAACTTTACGAAAATAAATTAACAAACATGAAAACAAAGTAAAATAATTTTACCTAATAATTACTTTAAATTTTTTTTATTTACTTTTATGTCACTTTTAATAATATTTTATTATTTTTAAACGATTATAAATTAATATAAATCATTTCATTTTTTTATTTTTCTCTTTTTAATTTATTTTATGAGTTGTATATATATTTTAATAAGGTTATATAAATTTTTTACTACTTTTTTAGTTTTTTATTCAATTTTTATTTGGTATATTAAAATATTTTTATATATTTGCAGTGTAACAATTAAAAAATTAAATACCATGAAGAAGTTTATGATGATTTATTTATTGGTTGTAGTTTTAGGAACATCTACAACATTTGCTCAGGTAACCGTAACACCTGCAGTTGATTTGTACAGCAATTATGTATGGCGTGGAAGTAAATTTGGCACAGGCCCATCAGTACAACCCTCAGTGGTATTAACTTATAATAATTTTAGTATTGGAGGTTGGGGTGCTTTTGATGCTGCTGGTTATGCCGAAGCCGACATTTATGCCAGTTATGCTTTCCCTTTTGGCTTATCAATAATAGTCACCGACTATTATTATCCGGGAAAAAAATATTTCGATGTAACTGACTCAACGGGAGCTCATGCTTTTGAAGCCGGATTATCATATACTTTAAGTAAATTTACATTGTCGGGTTATTATATATTCAACAAAACAAATAAATCACCATTAGGAGCAGGCTCATATGGACAAGACAAATATCTGGAAGCAAGTTACAAAATAACCGATCAACTTTCTTTACTTGCTGGAGCAGGCGATGGATGGCATACCTCCGACGGAAAATTTAACCTATGCCATATTGCTGTAAAATCAACAAAAGAAATTAAAGTTACCGATAGTTTTAGTATACCTGTTACGGGTCAATTAATTTTTAACCCTGAACGGGAACAATTTTATGTGGTTGTAGGATTAACCTTCTAATTCAAAGTTTGATAATTTAAAAATTTACAGATATGAAAAAGATTGAAGCTATCATCAGGAAGTCGAAATTCGACGACGTAAAAGCAGCACTTCATGCAGTAGGTATTGATTTCTTTACCTATTGGGATGCTACCGGTGTAGGCCGATCAACTGAAAAGCTAATTTTTCGAGGCGTTACTGTTGATACCAGTAAAATTAGCCGTACCATGTTATCAATAGTTGTTCGTGACCACAATCTAGAAAAAACTGTTAATGCAATAATCAATGCAGCTCGTACTGGCGAACTTGGAGATGGAAAAATATTTGTTTCCAATATTGAGGAGGTATATCGCATACGTAATGGAGAAAAAGGCCCCGATGCTCTGTTTATCAAAGGCGAAGAAGAATAAAAAATAATATAAATATGTATAAATTTAAAATTGTAAGCCATGAAGAAGTTTATTAAATATACAATCCTAACTTTTGCCACGTTCCTGCTATTCACAGCAACAAGTATGAAAGTACTTGCAGGCGATACAATTGCTGCTGCTGTGTCAACAACTGATACTACTATTGTTGCAAGCACTCCTCAAACTGTAGTTGAACCTAAAATTGACTCAGGTGATACTGCATGGATGATTGTTGCTGCCATATTAGTATTACTAATGACTATTCCAGGTTTGGCTTTGTTTTATGGTGGTTTAGTACGCCGCAAAAACGTTTTAAGTGTACTTATGCAGTGTTTTATTATAACTGCAGCTATAACTATCGAATGGGTAATTATTGGATATAGTATGGCATTTGGCTCATCCGAAGGATTTCTGAAACCATTTGTAGGTGGATTTGATTGGGCATTCCTGAAAGGTATCAATTTATCGGATTTGTCGCCATATTTCATATCTCATTCGCAAGCAACTGCTGATGGTGGCAGTATTGGTACTATACCACATATGGTATTCATACTTTTCCAGAATATGTTTGCTATTATTACTCCTGCCCTTATTATTGGAGCTTATGCCGAACGAGTTAAATTTAAAGGTTTCTTATTGTTCTCACTATTATGGGCTATTTTAGTATACAACCCAATTGCTCACTGGGTTTGGAGTGGCGACGGTTGGTTATTTGCTATGGGTGCTCTTGACTTTGCAGGAGGTACGGTAGTTCATATTAACGCTGGTATTGCAGCTTTGGTAATGGCGCTAATGGTTGGTAAACGTAAATATTACGAAGGACATCCAACTCAACCACATAATATTCCTTATGTTGTAATGGGCGCTGCTCTACTATGGGTAGGCTGGATTGGATTTAACGCAGGTAGTGGACTGGCAGCCGACGGATTAGCAGCAAGCGCATTCCTTGTAACTCATGTTGCTACAGCAGCTGCTGCTTTTACCTGGGCTATGCTCGATTGGATTTTCAACAAAAAAACAACGGTGGTAGGTATTGCTACTGGTGCAGTAGCTGGTCTGGTAGCAATAACCCCTGCTGCAGGTTTTGTTGAAGTATCAGGCGCATTACTCATTGGTTTATTCGTATCAATATTCTGCTATATCGCTGTAGGTGTTATTAAACCAAAACTTGGCTACGACGACTCTCTTGATGCTTTTGGAGTACACGGAATTGGCGGTATATGGGGAGCTCTGGCTACTGGTTTATTCGCCTCAACAGCCGTTCAAAGTTCATATAGCGGTTTATTCTACGGAAACCCAGCACAATTCTGGATCCAGTTAAAAGCAGTACTTGCAACTCTTATCTATAGTGGTATTGTAACCTTAATCCTTTTCTGGATTACCGATAAATTAGTGGGTGTTAGAGCTTCCGATACCGAAGAAACTGAAGGGCTTGACATATCTGAACATGGTGAAACAGCATATAGCAAAGCCGACTAAAACCTTCATATAAATCAATTTAATAAAATTAAAAGGTGGAAATGATAACGTTTCCACCTTTTTTTTTCAATCCACTTTTCACATCTTTTTTATTACCTTTGCTGTCTGATAAATATTGAAAAAATGGTAACAGAAGATCAAATAAAAGACCTTCGCCACCGTGAGCAAGCGCTCAGGAGGTATCTTTGACATCGATCAAAAGCTTATCGAAATTGATGAAGAGGAACAAAAAACTCATGCTCCCAACTTCTGGGATGATCCTAAAGCTGCTGAACAACAACTTAAAAAAGTAGCATCACTAAAACAGTGGACTAGCGCATACAATCAAGTTAAAAATGCTGTTGACGACTTAGAACTAATGTTCGAGTTTTTTGAACTTGGTGATGCTACTGAAGAAGAACTCGATAAACAGTACCAGCAAACCCTTTCCTTAGTCGAAGATCTCGAATCGCGTAATATGCTTCGTAACGAGGAAGATAAGTTTGGGGCTATTCTAAAAATAAACTCTGGTGCTGGAGGAACCGAAAGCCAGGATTGGGCTGAAATGCTTATGCGCATGTATGTTCGGTATGCCGAGCGGCACAACTATCAGGTAAAAATAATCGATATTCTTAAAGGCGACGAAGCCGGTATTAAGTCTGTTACACTCCAAATTGAAGGCGAGTATGCCTATGGTTTTTTGAAAGGTGAAAACGGTGTACATCGTCTGGTACGAATATCACCTTTCGATGCCAATGCCCGCCGACACACATCGTTCGCTTCTGTATTCGTTTCTCCCCTAATTGACGATACTATTGAAATAGTTATTAATCCTGCTGATATTACATGGGAAACATACCGTTCTTCGGGTGCAGGTGGACAAAATGTTAATAAGGTCGAAACTGCAGTACGTTTACGCCACGCACCAACAGGCATTGTAATTGAGAACCAGGAAGACCGGTCTCAGCTAAAAAACAAAGAAAATGCCTTACGTATATTAAAATCAATGCTTTATGAACTTGAATTGCAAAAACGAAGAGAAAAACAAGCAGAACTCGAAGGTAAGAAAATGAAAATTGAATGGGGTTCACAAATTCGAAATTATGTTTTACACCCATATAAACTTGTAAAAGATTTGCGTACCGACTATGAAACATCCAATGCTCAGGATGTTCTGGATGGAAATCTCGACGGATTTATTAAAGCATACCTTATGGAATTTGGCGGTAGCACTGAAATTATTAATCAAAGAAAAGATTTATTAAATAATTAAAATTTGACGAGCTTTATGCTTAAAATTTATCACAATCCCCGCTGTAAAAAAAGTTGCGCGGGTCTAGAATACCTTAAATCAAAAAATATTGATTTTGAAATAGTTAAATATATCGATAAAGGTTTATCCATTGAAGAATTAAAAGAATTATTGTTAAAATTAAACAAAAAACCTTTTGAAATTATTCGAACCCAGGAGGAATTATATCGGAAAGAACTAAAAGGTATGCATTTTACCGATGATGAATGGCTTAAAATAATATCAGAAAACCCCAAACTTCTGCAAAGACCTATTGTTGTTGGTAAATATAAAGCTGTAATTGCCCAACCTGTTGAAGAAATAGACAAACTAATAAATAACTAAATACTTAATGACATGTCAACACCAGCATTTTATTATCAAAAATTATTTGAATTAGGACCTGATAACACTGAATATTACCTGCTGACACGTGATTATATCCGAATTGAAAAATGGCATGATCAAGAAATATTAATAGTCGAAGATGAAGGTTTAACCTATTTAACTCGTACCGCTTTACGCGATTGTTCATTTTTATTACGAACCGAACATCAAAAGCAAGTTGCGGCTATTCTCGACGATCCTGAAGCGAGCGAAAACGACAAATATGTAGCCCTTACCATGCTTCGAAATGCCGAAATTTCTGCTAAAGGCGTTTTACCTTTCTGTCAGGATACAGGTACTGCAACGGTAATAGCGAAAAAAGGACATCGGGTTTTTACTAATGGGAACGATGAAGCAGCTATATCGCTTGGAGTTTATAAAACCTACACTGAAGAAAATTTACGGTACTCGCAGGTAGCTCCCCTCGATATGTATACCGAAAAAAATACCGGAACCAATTTACCTGCTCAAATCGACATATATTCAACACATGGCGATGAATATGAGTTTTTATTTGTAACCAAAGGTGGAGGATCCGCCAACAAAACATTTTTATTCCAGGAAACAAAGGCCTTACTTAATCCCAAAAGTCTTGAAACATTTTTAATAGAAAAAATGAAAACCCTGGGAACAGCAGCCTGTCCACCCTACCATCTGGTATTTGTGATTGGAGGAACCTCGGCCGAAGCATGTTTAAAAACAGTTAAGTTAGCCTCAACCAAATATCTCGATAATCTTCCAACATCGGGAAATGAACATGGACGTGCTTTTCGAGATCTGGAACTGGAAGACAAATTAATGAAAGCTGCATATAATTTAGGAATAGGAGCCCAGTTTGGTGGAAAGTATTTTGCCCACGATATTCGTGTTATTCGCTTACCACGTCATGGCGCATCGTGTCCTATAGGAATGGGGGTATCATGTTCGGCCGACCGAAACATAAAAGCAAAAATAAACAAAAACGGTATCTGGATTGAAAAGCTCGAAGATAACCCTGGCAAGTTTATCCCTGAACGTTACCGCGAAGGCTTCGAAGGACAAACGATTAAGATTAATTTAGACCGCCCTATCAAAGAAGTGCTGGCCGAATTAACTAAGTACCCTGTAGCTACGCGTTTATCATTAACAGGTACCATTATAGTAGCCCGCGATATAGCACATGCAAAAATTAAAGAACGCCTTGATAAAGGCGAACCCATGCCCGAATATTTTAAAAACCATCCGATTTATTATGCAGGGCCTGCCAAAACACCAAAAGGCTTTGCCTCGGGTTCGTTTGGGCCAACTACGGCAGGCAGAATGGATAGTTATGTAGAAGAATTTCAAAAACATGGCGGAAGTCTGATAATGATTGCAAAAGGAAATCGTAGCCAGCAGGTTACCGAAGCTTGCAAAAAGTATGGTGGTTTTTATCTGGGAAGCATCGGAGGACCTGCTGCCATTCTGGCTCAGGAAAACATTAAAAAAGTGGAACTTGTTGAGTACCCCGAACTGGGAATGGAAGCCATCTGGAAAATTGAAGTAGTTGATTTTCCTGCTTTTATTTTAGTCGATGATAAAGGCAACGACTTTTTTAAACAAATAATTAAATAGTGCATTAAGTGTTTTAATGCACTATATTAATTATGAATACTTTATTGTTTTTTGTTCGCCGGCACCAAGTTTCACAATAAATCGGGAATTAGCTATTACAACAACAGTTTCTCCACCACGAATTGATTTGATAGTTACTTTTTTTACCCGCTTTTTTTGCCAGTTAAATGATACCTCAAATCCTCCCCGGCAACGCACTCCTTTAATTGAACCAGTAGCCCATGCATCGGGCAGTGCAGGTAATAAAATAATTTCATTTTCGGTCGACTGAACTAACATTTCGATTACTGCAGCTGTACCGCCGAAATTACCATCAATCTGAAAAGGTGGATGAGCATCGAAAAGGTTGGGATATGTTCCACCACCTCCACCGTAGTTTGGCCTTAGTCCATCGGGTTCGGTATAACGTAGTAATTTCCGATACAATTGGTATGCACGGTTCCCATCGCCCAATCGAGCCCATAAATTAATACGCCAACCCATTGACCAACCAGTTGTCTCATCGCCCTTAATTTCTAACGTTTTTCGACATGCGGCAGCCAGGTCAGGTGTATTTTCAACAGAAATTTCATTACCAGGATATAATCCAAACAAATGAGATTGATGACGATGTTTTGTATCTTCATCGCCCCAATCGTGATACCATTCCTGAAGATTTCCTTTTCTTCCAATTTTATAAGGATATAATTTTTGCAAGGCCAGTTCAATCTGTTGACGTAGATCAGCATCAGCACCAATTAATTCCGAAGCTTTAATAAATTGTTTAAAACAAGCACGAATCATTGCAAGGTCGGCCGTGCTACCATATAAAGTAGCTCCTATATAACCATTTGGTGTAATATAACGATTTTCTGGCGATGTAGATGGTGCCGTAACCATGTATCCATTTTTATCTTCTACCAACCAGCCCAGGCAAAATTCAGCTGCTCCTTTTAATAAAGGATATGCAAAATTGAATAAATAACCCGTATCTTGTGTGAACAAATAATGATCCCATAAATGAGTACTGAGCCAGGTTCCTCCCATATTCCAATTGGCCCAACTGGGATCGCCAGTACCAAAGTTACCCACCGGGTTACTCATAGCCCATATATCAGAATTATGACATGCTGCCCAACCTTTATCAACTCCATAAAATGTTTTCGCTGTAATCTGTCCTGTATGGGCAAGATTTTTTATAAAACTCAACAATGGCCAGTGCATTTCTGAGAGGTTTGCAATTTCGGCCGGCCAATAATTTTCTTCCAGGTTTATATTCATTGTATAATTACTGCTCCATGGAGGACGCATGTAGGGATTCCAGATCCCTTGCAAATTTGCAGGAACTTCAGGTGTTCGTGATGAACTAATGAGCAGATATCGTCCAAAATTAAAATACAAAATCTCCAATTGCTTATCCTCTTTACCTTCTGCATAACGTTTTAAACGTAAATCGGTTGGCAAATTTGGAGGTGTACCAGCCATTAAATCAAGTTTTAATCGATTATAATATTTCTGGTAGTCAGCTATATGAGTATTTTTTATTTCTTCAAATGACTTTGACTTTACCTGATTTATTACTGAATAGGCAATGCTATCGAATTTCTTACCGTATTTTACTGGATCTTTATCAAAACCATTGAAACTGGTTTCGGTAGTAACAAAAATGGTCACAGTCGAAGCATTTTTGACTTCTATAGTACTATCGGTACTTTTTATACTCCCATCAGCATTTTTTATATGTATTAATGAAATAAAGCGTGTTCCACGGGTAGAATCGAAAATTACCGCATTTGGTACATCTCCAAAGTAACTGGGAGCAGCATATATTGGAGCAAAACCAATAGCCTGTAACATATTTTCTTTAGCCGTCACCCGATATTTTAAAAGACTGGTGAATCGAACACGAAAACTTAATGACTTTGGTTTCGAAGCACTTAATTTAATTGCCATGATTTTATCGGGATACGATACCAAATATTCGCGAAAATAGGTACAACCATCAATTTCATAAACCGTTCTTGAAACGGCTTGATTCAGATTTAACTCTCTCCGATATACATTTGTTGTTCCCGTTTGCTGAAAATCAATATATAAAGTCCCTAACGGTGCATATGAATGTGAAAATTTTCCCTGTAACTTTTTATTTAATGAATCGGCCAATCGGTAATCTTCTTTAAATAAGGCTTCGCGAATAGCAGGTAAATGTTTATATGCTTCAGGATTCATATAGGGGTCAACAGGTTCGCCCGACCAAAGGGTGGCATCGTTTAAGTATATTTTTTCACTGGTAACACCTCCGTGAACAGTGGCACCTATTTTCCCATTACCCAATACGATTGATTCTTCAAAAAAATCGGCCGGTTTATTAAACCATATTACATCAGTAAATTGCCCATTTGTCCTTTCAAATATAAAAATAAGTACCATAGTCATTAAATATGAGGTATTTCTGTAGAATACCTGCATATTGCTAAAAAATTTAAGTTTCATAATAAAAACTTTTATTTAAAATATCAGTTAGTTTTGTTCCAATCAAATGTAAGAACTTTTACTCAAAACTTATCTGACCTGTATTATTTTTTTATCGCCCTTCACATTTTTTGCCGAAACTTCAACGGTTATGATTCCAGCTTTATTTAATGAACCAATAATAATCATTGCTTTGCCATTAAATAATCGAACGTAATTGGCCTGAAATGGATCAAACGATTGTGGGTTCCCATTTCCTACCCCTGCAATTCGTCCTTCACCTGATATTTTAATATCAACCATATGATCGGCCAATGGATAAACATTTCCGTTTTTATCGATTGCTTCTACTAATACATAGGCAAGATCCATTCCATCGGCTGCAATAACAGTTCTATCAGGTGTTAAGCGCAAGGCAAAAGGTTTATCGGCTGTTTTAATGGTATTTTCGCCTATCTTAGTTCCCTCTTTGTAAGCGACTGCTTTTAACTCGCCCTTTTGATAAGAAACATCGTTCCACATTAGTCTAAAACGTTCTACAGAATTCAGTGAAGAAGGTTTTTTACATTTAAGTCCTAATGATTTTCCATTTAAAAATAATTCGGCACAGTCGCCATTGGTATAAACAAAAACAGGTAGTTTGTCAACTCCTGAGTTTTCCCAGTTCCAATGCGGAAGAATATGTATTGTATTTTCGTCGGTTTTCCAGTAGCTTTTGTACAAATAATATCTATCTTTTGGTATACCGCATAAATCAACAATTCCAAAGTATGAACTACGCGATGCTTCTTTATCGGTGAAACCATTTTTTTTAACCCAATCATTATTATAAGGAGTAGGTTCGCCCAGATAATCGAAACCTGTCCAGACAAACTCTCCTGCCACATAATTTTCATCCTGTTGCCACATAAAATCGTCGTCGGCAATTTCGGCCCAATCGGGGGCATTCATGTCATATGAACTAACCTGAAGAGAAAGGGTAAACGAATCTTTTTTAACAGGTAATGGCAATTCATAAAAGCCTCTTGTACTGACCGTCGATGCAGACTCACTAATAATAACTGATTTATTTGGTTCCAATTGTCGAGCAAGTCGATACCTACGTCCATAGTTCCAGCTATGTACATCGTAATAATCGAAATGCCTTAATAGTGCTGTGTTCAATTGATCGCATACCATTGTTACCGGTCGGGTTAGGTCATATTTGCGCACATAATTTATCATTGTTTGAAGCCGATAAAAACCATTATTCTGATTAGCCTGCACATCCCACATTTCATTACCCACACTCCATATAAAAACACAGGGATGATTGCGATCACGTTTTACAAAATTGGCAATGTTACGATGCGCAAAGTTTTCAAAATCGGTGGTGTCGGTAATATCGGCTTTCAGATCATATTTATCAAAGGCTTCATTAAATACCAGTATACCCATCTGGTCGCACAATTCAAGTAACTCAGGAGCAGCCGGATTATGACTGGTACGAACAGCATTGCAACCCATGGCTTTCATAATTTCTAACTGACGCTGCATGGCTCTTGGATAAAAGGCTGCACCCAGAGGACCATGGTCATGATGCAAGTTTACTCCTCTTAATTGTACCCGACGGTCGTTTAAATAAAATCCATCGTCGGCAGTAAACCGAATTGTTCGTATCCCAAAAGAAGTAATATAACTATCGACCTGTTGATTCCCTTTATAAATATTTGTCTGAACTTTATATAAAACAGGTTGGTTAATATCCCAACGTCGGGGATTATTTAATTCAAGAGTGGTTTCAATAATTTGATTGGAATTGCCTTTTATATTAATTTGCGCTGAGGACTTTTGAATAACATTTCCTTCAGGAGAAATAATTACATTTTCAACAATCAATTGTTCTGTTTGAGATAGTTTATTACGAACATCAACCTGAATACGCACATCGGCATAATTAGGCTTTACAATAGGAGTAGTTACGTATGTTCCCCAAATATTTACATGTACTGGTTCAACCACAATCATTTGCACTTTCCTGTAAATTCCTGCACCTGGGTACCATCTGCTATCATGATTTCGAGTATCGGCATGCACAGCAATCAAATTTTTTTCTCCAGGTTTAACCCATGGGGTAATATCCAAATAAAACGAATTATAACCATAATCCCATTTTCCAGCCAGTTTACCATTTACATATACATTTGGGAAAGCCATAACTCCATCAAATAGCAGATAAAAGCTTTTATTTTTATAAGCAGCAGGGATATCAATATACTTTCGATACCAGCCTTCACCTTTCCATGGAAGCTTACCGGTATTACCATCGCCATCAATGATGGTGGGTTCAGAAATTGCCCAGTCGTGTGGAATATTCACTGTTTGCCAATTTGAATCATCAAAATCGAGCAAAAAAGCTTGATGATTTGCTCCCCTGTAAAATTTCCAATCGGTTTGTAGTTTAATTATCTCTCTTGCATTGATGTAATAAAAACTTAACAGTAATACCAAGGAATGAACCAGTTTAAAATGTCTGGTATTAAGTTTTTGATAAAATTGTTTGATTTTAAACACAAACATTTTCATTTTCAAATAATTAAGCATGTATTGTTTCATAGTTATTAGAGTTAAAATTTACAAAATCAGAAGTCAGTTTACTTCTAAAAACAATTTTAAAAATAAATTTTTTTAAAGAATAAATGTAAATTTTACACGAAAAACTTAAAAATTAAAAACCCTTAAAAATGTCCATTAGAACAATTTATCTAAAAAATAGCCTGAATTTTGTCCATTACGCCTAAAAATTAAATATTGAAAAAGGAATAAAAAAAGCCACTACTTTTTGTAGTGGCCTGATCCAACGCATAATGTTATGGTATTTATTTATTAGCCATTAAAAACTCATGAACACATTTGGCCATACGACGTCCTTCGGCAATAGCGTGTACAACAAGCGAAGCACCTCGGGTGGCATCACCAGCAACGAATACTTTATCGACACTGGTTCGCTTGTGGGCATCGGCCTTTACGTTTCCTCTCTGATCGTATTCTACTCCTAGTTCATCAAGAAGACCTTCATGTACAGGAGAAACAAAACCCATTGCCAGTAACACCAGGTCGGCTTCCAGAATTCGTTCTGTTCCAGGCACTTCAACCATATTCATACGTCCATTGGCATCTTTTTCCCATTTTACTTCAACTACTTCGACCTGCTTTACATGACCGTTTTCGCCAATAAATTTTTTGGTAGATAGGCTCCAATAGCGAGTACAACCTTCTTCGTGCGATGAAGAAGTTTTGAGCACATTAGGCCAATATGGCCAGGGATTATCAGGAACCCTGTCAACTGGTGGTTTAGGCATAATTTCGATTTGAGTAACACTTTTAGCTTTGTGTCGATTAGCAGTACCAACACAGTCGCTACCCGTATCACCGCCACCAATTACCAAAACATGCTTATTCCGTGCATGAATACGTTCTTCGGGACTAAATTCCTGCCCACGCAATACACGGTTTTGCTGAGTAAGGTATTCCATGGCAAAATGTATGCCTTTTAAATCACGACCTGGAACATTAAGATCGCGTGGTTTCATGGCTCCTATGGCAATACAAACTGCATCGAATTCCTTCATTAAGTCTTTACCTTTTACATCGACTCCGACATGAGTATTGGTTTTAATAATTAAACCTTCTTCGACAAGAACATTTACTCGACGGTCGATTACACTTTTATTTAATTTAAAATCAGGAATTCCAAACCTAAGAAGACCTCCCACAGCTTCGTCTTTTTCGAATAGTGTTACTGTATGTCCCCATTTATTCAGCAAATCGGCAGCTGCAAGACCTGCGGGTCCCGAACCAATTACAGCTACTTTTTTACCGGTTCGCACTTTGGGTGGTTGTGGTTTAATATAGCCAAGGGCAAAACCTTTTTCAACCGCAGCACATTCGTTTTCACGAATAGTAACAGGCTCTTTATGAATATTTAACACACAAGCTTTTTCGCAAGGTGCAGGACAAACTCTGCCAGTAAATTCAGGAAAGTTATTGGTATAATGTAATATTTTAATGGCTTCTTCCCAGTTTCCTCTATACATAGCATCCTGAAATTCAGGCATGGTATTACCCACGGGACATCCCCACTGGCAGAAAGGGATTCCACAGTCCATGCATCGAGCGGCTTGTTGTTGCCGATCGGTGTCATTGAGGGTTTGTTCCACTTCACTAAAATCTTCCAATCGTTCAGTAATAGGCCTGTTACCTGCCTCTATTCTTGGAATTGTCATGAATCCTTTTGGATCTCCCATTGTTCTAATCTTTAACTGTTTAAACAATCAATTTTTATTAAAATATACCACATTCGTAATTTTTAGTTTAGTAACGTAAATGTGGCTCATCCTCAGTAAGTTCAAGTTTAGCCTTGAGTTGCATCAGTTTCTGCTCTTCAAGTACTTTCTTATATTCGAATGGTATAACTTTTACAAATTTCGATTGATACTCATTCCAATTGGTCAGAATTTTTTCAGCCAGGCTGCTATTAGTATAATGCAAATGATTGCTAATCATTTGCTGAACTTCTTTAATATCTTCTATGCTTTCAAGAGGTGAAAGTTCGACCAATCCTTTATTGCAGAAATAATCGAAATTACCATCCACATCGAGCACATAAGCAATACCACCGCTCATACCTGCGGCAAAGTTTCGTCCTGTTTTACCAAGAATTACGGCTCTACCTCCAGTCATGTATTCGCAACCATGGTCGCCAACACCTTCAACTACAGCATAAGCTCCTGAATTTCGAACACAAAAACGTTCACCAGCAATACCTCTTATATAAACTTCACCGCTGGTAGCGCCATATAATAAAGTATTACCTACAATAATATTTTCTTCGGGCACAAAAGTTGAACCAGCAGGAGGAACTACAATAATTTTTCCTCCACAAAGACCTTTTCCTAAATAGTCGTTTGAATCGCCTTCGAGACGGAAGGTAATTCCGCGAGTAAGGAAAGCGCCAAAACTCTGACCTGCCGAACCAGTAAAGCGTACATTTATGGTATCGTCGGGCAAACCTTCGTCTCCATAAATCCGGGATACTTCACCCGAAAGCATTGCACCTACTGCACGATCGACGTTAGTAATAGGACGTGCAATCCATACTTTGTCTTTGCTACGAATAGCAGGGTTTGCCAGAGCTATTAAATCGTAATCTATCTGATTATCAATTTCATGATGTTGTGGGGTTGTAAAGTGAGTAGGATAAATTTTAGCCTCAGCTGGTACATACATAAGCTTCGAAACATCGACAGTTTTAGCTTTCCAGTGATTGGGGAAGCTTCGAGCTGTAAGTAAATCGGCACGTCCAACCAGATCATCGAATTTACGCACTCCTATTTCGGCCATTAATTCGCGTATTTCTTGAGCCAACATGGTAAAATAGTTGACCACATAATCAGCACGGCCGGTAAAGCGTTTACGAAGCTCTTCTTCCTGGGTTGCAACACCAACAGGACATGTATTTAGGTGACATTTGCGCATCATTACACAGCCCAGTACAATTAATGCAGTGGTGGCAAAACCAAATTCTTCGGCACCCAGCATAGCTGAAATCACCACATCAAGTCCAGTTTTCAGTTGTCCATCGGTCTGAAGTCTTACTCGACCACGTAAATTATTCATTACCAGGGTTTGGTGAGTTTCGGCAATGCCCATTTCCATGGGTAAACCTGCATGCTTAATTGAGCTTATAGGCGATGCACCTGTACCACCTTCACAACCTGAAATAATAATTACATCGGCTTTAGCTTTAGCAACTCCTGCAGCAACTGTTCCTACGCCATTTTCTGATACCAGTTTTACACTAATTTTAGCTCGAGGATTAGCACATTTTAAGTCGAAAATTAACTGCTTCAAATCCTCGATAGAATATATATCATGGTGTGGAGGTGGCGAAATTAGAGTAATACCTGGTGTTGAGTGGCGTAATTTGGCAATTACTTTATTGACTTTAATACCAGGCAATTGTCCACCTTCACCCGGTTTTGCACCCTGAGCTATTTTAATTTGAATTTCGTCGGCATTAACCAAATAATTTGAGGTTACACCAAATCGTCCGGATGCTACCTGCTTAACTGCACTGCGAAGTAAACGACCATCGGGTTGAGGTTTAAATCGTTCACTATCTTCACCTCCTTCACCGGTATTTGACTTCCCACCAATCCGATTCATTGCTTCGGCAAGTGCCTCGTGTGCTTCTTTACTAATTGAACCAAACGACATGGCTCCTGTAATGAAGCGTTTGGTAATTTCAGAGGCAGGTTCAACTTCGTTGATAGGTATTGGATTACGCTTAATATCAAAGAATCCTCTTAAAAAGATTGGTGTTTGATTATGTTTATTTACATATTCAGTAAACTCTTTAAACTTTGCATAGTTATTTGTACGAGTTGCCCATTGTAACAGAGCAATGGCATCGGCATCCCAACCATGTATTTCTCCTTCTTTACGGTATTGATAAAATCCAAATGTTTTTAAATCACCATTTAATCCTAATTCAAAAAACTCACGATGATTCTTTAAGGCTTCTTCCTGTATTTCTTTTAACCGCAAGCCGCCAATGCGCGAAACTGTTCCCGCAAAATACTTGTTAATTACCTCTTCGCTAATACCAACTGCTTCGAAAATTTGAGCACCATGATAACTGCGAAGGGTAGAAATACCCATTTTCGACATTATTTTTAACAAACCAGCATTAATGGCTTTAATATATAGTTCACGGGCTTTTACATACTCGTGTTTAATCTTACCTTTCGAACATAAATCGCTAATTAATGCAAATGCACCATAAGGATTTACAATGCTGGCACCATATCCGATTAAGCAGGCAAAGTGATGAACTTCACGTGGTTCAGCACTTTCAATTATTAAGCCCACTTGCATGCGTTTTTTAGCATTAATTAAATGATGGTGTACAGCTGATGTAGCAAGTAATGAAGGTATTGGAGCTAATTCGGCGCTGATACCTCGGTCGCTAAGTATAATATAATTAAAACCTTCATCAACAGCTTTTTCAGCTTCCGCACAAATTTCTTCAAGCCGTTTTTCTAATGCGTTTTCTCCGCCTTTTGCTGGAAATAGAATAGATATTTGTTTATGTCGGAACCCTTCTTCGTTTAAATTACGCAATTTAGCCAGATCGGTATTGGTAATAATGGGGGTAAAAAATTTAATTGATTTGCAATGCGAAGGAGAATCGACCAACACATTTTTCGATACCGAACCAATATAGTTGGTAAGCGACATAACAAGGCTTTCTCGAATAGGGTCAATGGGCGGATTGGTTACCTGTGCAAATAACTGTCGGAAATAATTAAACATTCTATAAGGACGTTCGCTTAGCACTGCCAGAGGCGTATCATTACCCATTGAGCCAGTAGGTTCGTAACCTTCGCTTGCCATGGGCACTAAAATAGTTTCAACATCTTCTTTGGTATAGCCAAATACCTTCATGTATTTAGGCAGTTCTTCATTGAGTTCAGAAGGAACTCGCTGACGAACAGGAATATCCGACAATATTAAACGACTCTCTTTAAGCCATTGCTGATATGGATTGAGCTTTGCCAGTTGATTTTTAATTTCCACATCAGGAATAATAATTCCCAATTTGGTATCGACCAGTAATATTTTACCTGGACGTTGACGCCCCTTGTAAACAATTTTTTCAGGAGGGAAGCATAAGCAACCTACTTCAGAACCCATGGCAATAATATCGTCTTTGGTAATCACATAACGCGAGGGTCGTAAACCATTTCGATCGAGTGTGCCTCCAACAAAACGTCCATCACTAAATACAATAGAAGCAGGACCATCCCATGGTTCCATTATAGTTGAATAGAACTCATAAAATGCCTTTAAACTTTCGGGGATTGGATTTTTATCGTTCCACGACTCTGGAATTAACATAGCCAGTGCATGTGGTAGACTACGTCCTGCCAGATGGAGAAATTCTAATGCATTATCGAGCGATGCGGAGTCACTCTTATTAGGTTCAATAATAGGGAATAGCTTCTGAATATCTTTACCAAATAATTCGGTTTGCAATAGTCCTTCTCTCGCTTTCATCCAGTTTCGATTGCCCTGAATGGTATTTATCTCTCCATTATGGGCTAAATAGCGGAAAGGTTGAGCCAGATCCCATGTTGGAAAGGTATTTGTACTAAAGCGCGAGTGTACCATTGCAATAGCACTGGTCATGTTTTCGTCGGTCAGGTCAGGAAAATAATCGCGCAACTGTTCGGGCATAAGCATACCCTTGTATACCATCACCTTTGTTGAAAAACTGGTAAAGTAAAAAGCTTCTTTATTTTCAATTTCTGAATTACGTATAGCATTTTCAGTAAGTTTTCTGACTATAAAGAGCTTTCGTTCCAGTTCTTCTGGTTCAAAATTACCCGTTACGAATACCTGTTTCATGTCGGGTTCCGAACTTAGAGCAATTTCGCCTAAGCAACTGCTATTCACAGGTACATCGCGGTATGTTATAATCGAAAGCCTTTCTTCAGAAACAATTTTTTCAAATATTTCGAGGCATTGTTTAGCACTGTTTTTGTTTTTTGGAAGAAAAATAAAACCTGCCCCATACTGGCCAGGATTCGGCAAATTAATTCCCTTCGATACAAAAAAGTCATGTGGCAATTGAATAAGCATGCCTGCTCCATCACCAGTTTTATTGTCGGCGCTTTCGGCACCACGGTGTGTCATATTTATGAGCACGTCCAGACCTTTCAACACTATCTCGTGCGACTTTTGCCCTTTAATATGGGCAACAAAACCAATTCCACACGAATCGTGCTCATTTTCGGGGCGATACATCCCCTGTGCTTTTGGCAATCCTGTTTGCATATCCGTTCTTTTTGTCATTTAGTTTTTATTCAGTTACTAAAAAAAATTCAGCCGTTCTGTTTTGGGTGAGAACGGCTGATTGCATATATTTTCAATTATACATAATATTCTACCATTCTCACCCTCGTAGGCGCTTTTTATCGGTCTTCATTGATATGTGCTTCTTCCTGATTATCATGTACAGGTATTGTTTTAATTTCGCGACAAATATATTTATTTTTTAATTAATACAAAAATTGTTCCGAATATTTTTACAAATTTTAAACAGATATAAAAATTTTGTTAAAATATAAAAGATATTGAATGTTAGTTATTTATTTTTAAAAATAACAAATGCATAAAAATACATTTATAAAGTATTATTATGCCAATTTTTAAGTTCAAATATAAAATTATTCCCGTACCAGCAATCATTGAACTGGCAAATGAATCAATAACGTGTATTTTAAAAGTCAAATTAACAAAAGTATCTTTCAAGAAAAAAATACCTGGTCATATTTTATAACCATGACCAGGTATAAACAAGTTTAAAATGTTTTTAAAGAAATTTCAATAATCGAAATATTACGATATTTTATCATTCCGGCATAGCTTCCTGTTTCGGTTCATCTTTAAAAGGTTTTCTATCGAATTTCTTTTCTCCATCGAACTGTTTATCACGAGGCTTACGAAACCCAACACCTTCAAACTCAATCATGCGCCGTATAAAATTATTTAACTTTTCTTGTTGTTCAGCAGTACAAATAGTTCTGAGGGATTTTATAAATTCAAATGTATTTTTCTTAAGCTCCACATGTAATTTTCCAAGATCAATGGCTAATTGGTTGAGTTTCATCGAATCGGGATTTTCTTTTAATAATTCTTTCACCATTTCTATTCTTACAGCTTTCATTTTGTCGAACAACAATTTGCTTTGTTGTCTAAAAATACTATCAATTAACAAAAACTGATTAAATTGCTTGTCGGTAAAGTCTAAATCTTTTCTCACTAATGCTTGCATCTGTTTTTCGTCCGGCATACGTTTTAAGGCATATGAAGGTCTCTCAAAACGTTGAAATTTCTTTACTTGCCAAATAATTGTTCCAATGGTTGCTGCATTTATGATTACAAGAACAACTACGGCAATTATCAATATTCTGTTTTTTATAATGAGCTTTTCCATAGGATAAATTTTTAAAAAGTTACTACTTAATATATAAATGCAATTGCAATTGACATTTCAACCAAAAAATGCGACTGTGGAATTAACTAAATCAATATCAAATAAAATTTCTATTGTAATAACGATAATTCAATAGTTTCTTGATTAATTTCATTAACCTGCAAATAACCGGCAGTGTTATTATTTAAAATACGGTTTGAGTAATAATTACCGAGAAGTATGCCTAAAAAAACTGCAATTGTGCATAGCGTTACAATTAATACAGGTTGCCATTTTTTATACCTATGCTCTATTTCATTCTCATGTTTTAGTTTATGCAAAAGATTATCGTAAAAATAAGCGGAAAGCATAACATTTTGCTTCTGCTCTTTCCAGTTATCGATTAACTGAAGTTGATTTATCATGATTTGGCAATGCGGACACAATTTTAAATGTTCTTCGAAAGATTGTTGTTCAGTCTCAGACATCTTATTTTCGAGATATTTAAAATAATTATATTGTTCAAAACACTTTTTCATAACTTTCTAATTTTAGAATTAATGTTTGAATCGGTTAAAACCTTTTTCTGTAATTTTTAATTATTTAGACAATTATTTTGTAAAAATCTTTTCAAAACTTTTTTGAATTTTATCTTAACCTATTTTTTAATAATACTTAAAGAAATGAGTTCCTAAATATTTTTGTAAATTAAGCTTTGCTCGATGAATAAGTGATTCGACTGCCGAGACAGATAAATTCATTACTCTGGCAATTTCAGTTTGAGGCAAATCTTCAATTTTGTGCAAAATAAAAGCTATCCGTTGATTTTGAGGCAATTTATCAATTGCCTTTTCGATATAAAAATACTTTTCGCTGTTAATCATATTCTTATATGGATCATGAATATCGGATAACACAGGATGTTGGACTTTTAGCATTTCTTCAATTTTAAGCAGATTGTTCTTCCATTTTATTTTTTTTTGTTGATTAATTGACTTATTAACGGTTATACGATACAACCAGGTTTTTAAATTCGATTCTTCTCTAAAGTATTGAATATTTTCATAAACAGAAATAAATACCTCCTGTGCTACATCTTCAGCCTCTTCCTGATTATTAAGAAAAGTATAAGCCACTCGAAAAACCATTTGTTGATACTGATTAACCAACTCTTTAAAAGCCTGTTGGTCTCCATCCTTCAATCGTTGAATTAGTGCTTTTTCGTCATTCATGAAAAGAATTATTGAGACTAATAAAATTAGTAATATTTTAAAGCCTAATTATTTTTTTATCATTATTCGACAAAACTAACTATAACTTCTTGTGCTTGTTTAAAAAATATAAATGCTATCATTTATAAAAACTCAATCTCAATTATATGTATTGAAGATATTTAAGAAATTATAAAAGTAATTTAAACAATAGTTCTACATTTTGAAACAATTTTACATATACCGAAACAAAAATTTGAATACTTTTAGCACAAAATATTACTACTTAAATTATCAATAACTATGAGAAACAAAAAATTAATACCTATTTTATTAGTTTTTCTGGCAATGGGTTTTGGCGATGTAGTGGGTCCCATGGTTAGTTTAGCAAAAGAAAGTTTTAGCTTATCGAATACAGTAGCCCAATTGCTTCCTTTTGTCGGATTTATGATGTTTGGACTTTTATCGGTTCCTGTGGGTATATGGCAGGATAGAAAGGGCAAAAAAAATATTCTTATCATTGGTTTAATCATAGCATTTGTAGGATTAATGCTTCCAATGTTCAATGGGATGTATGGTAAATTAGTAGTCGATACAACCTCAAAATGGCAATTTGCAATCATTCTATTTGCCATACTTATGCTGGGCGCAGGCGCTACCATACTTCAGGTAGCCGGAAATCCCATTATGCGTGATGTGTCGGACGAAGGACATTATTCTCGTAACCTGACACTTGGCCAAACCATTAAGGCAATAGGTTCATCAATGGGCTTTTTACTTCCTCCACTGGTTGCAAAATATTTTGGGTTCGACTGGACAATTTTATTTCCTATCTACACCTTTATCTTGCTATTAGCTTTAGTTTGGGTATATGTAACAAACCTTTCTGAAAAAACTATTGAAAAATCTTCACCGGCCACATTTAGCTCATGCTTAAAACTTTTTGCCAAAAATCGTTATGTGCTAATGATGGTTCTGGGAATCTTCTTTTACGTAGGCGCTGAGGTATCAATGAGCTCCGGAATTCCAATATTAATGAAGGAAGTATACGGCATTCAAAATATAGGCTTAATCATTAGCTGGCTATTATTTTTCCTTCCTATTTTATTCGGACGCTTCACTGGTTCAATTATACTGAACTGGCTACCTGCCCGAAAATTTCTAATCATAACCGTTATTCTTGCTTTAACGGGTATAATGATGTTATTAATAGGAAATAAAACATTTGCATTTCTAGGCATTATTTTAATTGGACTTGGTTTTGCAAACATTTTTCCATTAATTTTTTCCATTACCGTTGATAAACTTCCCGAACGTACCAATGAATTATCGGGATTAATGATTACTGCTATTGTGGGCGGTGCTATTATACCTCCAATGATGGGTCTGGTACAGGATTTAACTCAAAATATTTTAATAGGATTTATTGTTCCTTTAGCCTGTGTTATTTATCTGGGGTTTGTGGCAATTAAAAATTTACAGTAGTAAATAGGTGGATATTCTAAAAATTATTGTATTATTTTATATTTTTGTCCAGTAATTATTTGTGAGGCGTGAAAACAATTTCAAACAAATTTTATCGATTATGAAGTAGCAGATTTTAGAACAGTGTTAGTATTCAATTTACTGGATCTACTCCTAAACGAGACATTGAATACACTTCAATCACCACAATTGCTTATAAAAAATTGTGAAAGCCAGTTATTCATTATTCCTATCAAGATTTAAATCAGAATCGGGAATCTGAGGCTCTTTAAATAAAGCTTTTCCAGCCTTACTTAATCCAACTCCACTACCTACACCTGTTAGAAATGTTAACCATGGTATGAAATATGTTTCTTTATAAAGGAGGATTATAACAGTAATCGTAAGAAAGAAAATTATAAGAATTAATAAAACAAAGCGCAATGTTTTTTGATTTATAGTTGTCGAATTTATTTTACTTATAACAATCTTTTCGTATGTTTCTAATCTTTTAATGTGAAATTTGAACGCATTATCTTCATTTTTTGTAATTATTTCAAGAAGCTTGTCTCTTTGATTATCCGAAAGGACTGATAAATCAATACCTCTTAATCCCTTCTGTAAAGATAAAACCTCTAATTCGTGTAAAATATGTTGAACCATACTTTGAGGCGACCCAATTTCTTCTTTCTCAGAATAATCAGAGGTGTTTGCTTGGTCAATATTGCTCATTTGTCATTAGTTGTTTCGTATGTTTAAGATAAAAAACAGTTTTAAACTCCTTATTTTCATGAGGTTGCTCAAGATTATTCAAGACAAAATCCAAAGCAAAATCAATGTAATTCTTATATTTATTGATCTTATAATCAAGGTAATATGATAGTTTTTTTTCTTGATAAGCTCTGTTTAAAGCTTTTTTAATCTCTTTTATATCTTCGGGATCTAAATTGTTCATTCGAATATAATCTTCAAGTACAGATGAAAATATTCTATAGGCTTCATTTAAAGCATCGATTCTCTGACTTCTAAAAACCAAAGGATTATTCTTTCTATATACAGTTTCCATCTTCCTCTATCTTTTTTATTTTAACAAGTCAAAGATATAAAAAGTTTCGTAGATAGCAAGTTAATAGAATGTAGCTAATAAAAAAATAAACATAAAATATTGTTATTCTGTAAATTGGATCAAATATTCTAAGATTGTTAAAAAATACTTTCCGATCATCCCTTTCATATTCCAAATATATTTATCTATTCTGACTAGAGCCAATAATTTACCCTCATTATCAACCTTTAAAAAACTATCGAGAAATTGAATTTTATATTCATCTTTAATAGATTTATACCCCTCTAACATGGCACGTACTCCAGCTTCCTGGGTAATTAAATCATCAGCATCTTTGTTGTCGATCTTTATTAAAGTCATGCCAGCTATGTAATTCATCAATAAATCTAATGAATAAATTTTTGATTTATCTGAAATCACATCTTCGGTAAATTCTTGTCGGATTAATATATGTGTATAAGGTGCGCCGGTAATCCATCGTAATACAAATTGATTAGCCCGATGTCTTATTTCTCTGTTTTGATTTAAAGGATTATCTATCATCCAGTTGGCAACAATTTTTACTGAATCTTTATATAATTCATAATCTTCAATCTTATTAAGCTGTTAATTTACAGGTATTTGGATATCCTGTCCATAATCATTTACCAGTAACATCCATGATATTAAAACAACTAATAGCTTTTTCATAACAGCAATAAATAAATGGTTACTTGTTTTTTTAGAACTAAGATAATCAATTACTGCTAAAATAAAAAGTTAATAAAAAGCTGAATTCCAATTTTTGTTTTTTATTCTGAGAAAGCACTTTCTGATTTTTGACAATTAACCTGATTAAATTTTTATAAGCTACCAGATTGTACCATTTGAAAAAAATATTATTTTTGAATTACTTAAATCATTAACCTAAAACTAAAACATATGAAAAAAGCTATTTATACTATTTTATTTGCTACAGCTGCATGTTTATGGGCAGGAGCACAAACCACATCGCCCGCAAATCCTCTGGTAATTAAAAAAGCATCTGTTGCACCAACTATCGATGGTGAAGATAATGATGCTGTTTGGAGTGGAATACAGGAACAAAAAATTGAACAGGCAAGAGGTGAAACTGGTCCAGGCATTA
>FQKF010011438.1_pt1 | contig 23161 bp, 24 predicted proteins | sample 1504521 | NCBI WGS metagenome assembly FQKF01 (sample SAMEA4475357, study PRJEB15587) | soil metagenome | biome: Soil; feature: Field | place: India | collected 2015-03-11 | depth 0 m
AACAAAGGGTGTTAAACTTGCTTTTGGACAACATGCCTACAAGCTTAAGCTTAACTCCACCAAATCAATGACAGGGCACACTCTCGGTGCTGCTGGTGGTATAGAAGCCATAGCCGTAGTAAAAATGATCGAAGAAGGTATAATTCACCCGACTATAAATCTTGAGAATCCAGACCCTGAATGCGATCTTGATTATACACCAAATGTCGCAGTGAAATATGATGTAATATATGCTATAAGTAATTCATTTGGTTTTGGTGGTCATAATGTTTCTATCATTTTTAAGAAATTTGAATAAAAATAAGGATAACTTAAGCAAAGAAAGAAGGGAAAAACTAATAGAACTTTCCAGAAAGCTCAAAATCAAAATCAATGATTTTGAGCTTCTGGATAAAGCATTAACACATACTTCTTACGAAAAAGCAAATGGAAGCAAAGGCACTTACGAAAGGCTTGAGTTTCTTGGAGATTCTATTTTAAATAGTTCTGTAGCCTATATACTATATGATATATGTCCCAATTATAAAGAAGGGACTCTATCGGCTTTAAGAGCAAGTATAGTAGATGAAAAAACACTTTCTGCTATATCTATAGGGCTCTCGATTGTAGACTATATAAATTTAGGCAGAGGTGAAACATTATCAGATTTCAGAGCAAAAGAAAAGGTTTCAGCAGATGTGCTTGAAGCAATTATTGGTGCAATCTTTATTGAAAAAGGATTTGATGAAGCCTTTTCTTTTGTAAAAAGGATCTTACTTAATGAAATAGAAAAGAGAATAAAAATAGGCCCAAAAGACTTTAAAACACAACTTCAAAAAATTGTAGTTGCAAAATACAAAGAATATCCGCATTATGAGGTCATAAGCGAAAATGGACCAGAACACAACAAAATTTTTGAAGTGTCTGTTTCAGTAAATAACAAAAAATATTTTGCAATAGCAAAAGGCAGAACAAAGAAAGAGGCAGAACAAAAAGCCGCAGAAAAAGTCTTAAATCAGATGAAAAAGGAAGAAAAATGAGAAGCATGACTGGTTTTGCCACCGAATCAATTTCTACAGAAAGATACGACATCTTTGTTGAAATAAAAAGTTTAAACTCCAAATATTTTGAATTTAAACTGAAAGGTAGCGATATAGTAGAACAGTGGGAACCAGAAATAAGAAAACTTGTTTTTGAAAAACTCAAGAAAGGAAAAGTAGATATCTACATAAAAATAGTAGAAAAAACAGCAGAAAATTACAATGTAATAATAAACACAGATCTTGCAAAAAAATTTGAAAAATCTTTAAAAGAACTCTCAAATGAACTCTCCATATTACCAGAGGTAAGTTTGAGGGATTTTATAGGACTTGGACACATTTTCTATCTTGAAAGAATTTCAGAAACAGATGGTATGTTTGAAGAATGTATGAAATTAATATCAAAAGCCATAGAAAATTTAACAAAAATGATGCAAGTAGAAGCCGAAAAAATTATTAGTGATATTCTTAATTCTTTAAACATTATTTCAGAGCTTACGAACCAGATTGGGCAAATTTATCCTTCATCTATAGAAAAATACAAAGAATCCTTAAAAGAAAAAATCAAAGAAATGCTTTCAGAGAATTTTAAAGAGATAGATATCAATGCCATTGACAATAGAGTGTTATTTGATGCAGAATTATTGGCTTCAAAAATCGCTATAAACGAAGAAATAGTAAGGCTTAAAAGTCATATTGAGCAATTTAAAAATATAATGCTTTCAAAAGAAGAAGATTCAAGGAAACTTGACTTCATAGCACAGGAAATGTTCAGAGAAATAAACACAATAAGTGCTAAATCCGTAGACTTAAAAGTAATTGAAAATACAATAAGTGTTAAAGCTGAAATTGAAAAAATAAGAGAACATTTGAGAAACATAGTATGAAAAAAGTAATTGTAATTTCAGGTCCTTCTGGTGTAGGTAAAACTACCATCTATAAAAAATTGCTTGAAGAATTTAAAGATAAGATTGAGTTTTCAATTTCAGCCACAACAAGAAAACCAAGAGAAAATGAAAAGGATGGTGTTGATTATTATTTCATAACTAAAGAAGAATTTGAGAAAAAAATTGCCAACAACGAATTCATAGAATGGGCAAACGTTTATGGAAATTACTATGGCACACTGAAAAGCGAAATAGATAGAATCTTAAAAAACAAACATTGTCTACTTGACATTGATGTTCAGGGTGGACTTAATGTAAAAAAAATATTTGACAATAGTTATTTGATTTTCATAAAACCACCCTCAATTGAGGCTTTAAAAGAAAGATTAATTAATAGACATCTTGATAATAAAAAAGAAATAGAAAAGAGACTTGCTTTTGCTGAAGAAGAAATAAGTAAGAGTGTGTTTTATGACTTTGTTATCATAAATGACAATCTTATAGATTGTTATAATACTATAAAAGAAAAAATACAAAATTTGATTTCATAAGGAGTTTTTATGGCAGAAGAAAAAAAATCCCTTTTAGCTTATGAAAAGAAAAGTGCATGGTTAACCATAACAGAAAATGAGAAGAAAAAGGTTTTTGAATTCGCAGAAGAATATAAAGATTTTATCAACAAAGGCAAAACAGAAAGAGAATGCGTAAATTATGTAGAAAATATAGCAAAAAAAGCTGGTTTTAAAGAACTATCAAAAGCCAAGTATAAGGCTGGAGAAAAAATTTTGATAAAAAACGCAAACAAGAATATTATCCTTGCTATAATTGGTAAAAATTCAATGCTTGAAGGTATTAACCTCATTGTTTCACACATCGATGCACCAAGACTTGATTTAAAACCTTTACCACTTATTGAAGATAGCGAAATGGCTTTGCTTAAAACTCATTACTATGGTGGAATAAAAAAATACCACTGGGTAAATATGCCTCTTTCTCTACATGGAGTTGTCATTAACTCAAAAGGTGAAAAAATAGAAATAACAATCGGCGAAGATGAAAATGACCCTGTCTTTGTAATTAACGACTTACTACCTCATCTTGCAGGAAAAGTTCAGGGTGAGAAAAAAGCCTCAGAAGTAATAGAAGGAGAAAATCTTAAACTCCTTGTCGGAAATATTCCTGTCAATAACAAAGATATTCAGGAAAAAGTGAAAGAAACAGTCTTAATAAAGTTAAATGAGCTTTATGGAATAAAAGAAGAAGATTTTATTTCAGCAGAACTTGAAGTTGTTCCAGCTTTTAAGGCAAGAGACGTTGGAATAGATAGAAGTATGATAGGTGCATATGGGCAAGATGATAGAATATGTAGTTTTGCAAATTTTAGAGCCTTGATTGATTTTGAAGGCATTCCTGAAAAAACTATTCTCTCAATACTTGTTGATAAAGAAGAAATTGGTTCCTATGGAGTATCAGGTATAAGATCAAAATTTATGTATAACTCCATAGGAGATATTTTCGCACTTGAAAAACCAGACTATAGAGAAAGTGAGTTAAGGACTTTACTTACTAAATCTTACTGTATCTCTGCCGATGTAGGTGCTGTGATAAACCCAATGTATAAGGAAGTTTTTGACCCATTAAATTCTCCAAAAATGGGCTGTGGAATGCTTCTTGAAAAATATACTGGTTCAAGAGGAAAATCTGGTGCAAGCGATGCATCTGCAGAGCTTATGGGTAAAGTAAGAAAAATCTTTAATGACAATAAAGTAATCTGGCAATCTTCACTACTTGGAAAGGTTGATGAGGGTGGTGGTGGAACAGTGGCTTTATATCTTGCAGATTTGGGTATTGCTGTTGTGGACTCAGGTATAGGACTTGATGGAATGCACTCACCCTTTGAAGTTGCAAGTAAAGTAGATTTATATGAGGCTTATAAGGGATATAAAGCCTTTTTAAAAGATGCTTAAATTGAAATATTGGTGATCTCATCGACCCATTGTAATTTTTAGCCTTATGTTATATAATTAAAAATGGAGGAGAGATGCTTTTTGAGAAATCAATAAAAACCAACAAAAGAAATGAATTATTAGATATTACAAATGAAGTCAAGAGAGCCGTAAAAGATTCTGGAATAAAAGAAGGTATTTGCATCATATTTGTAGAACATACTACAGCTGGTCTTACCATAAATGAAAACGCAGACCCAGATGTAAAAAGGGATATAATAACCTTTTTTGAAAAAAATGTCCCTGTTAACTTCGGTTTTTTTCATTCTGAAGGAAATTCAGACTCTCATATAAAATCAACTATTTTCTCTCCATCTTTAACATTAATAATACATAATTCTGAATTAGTTCTTGGAACATGGCAGGGTATATATTTCTGTGAGTTTGATGGTCCAAGAACAAGAAGATATTACATAAAATGTATTTCAGATTAATATATCTACTTATTATTCCTGTTGTTCTGTATTTCTATCATAAAAAAAAGAATCTATTTAAAAGTGTTTTGCTATTTATTATCCTTTTAATTTTCTCTATGGTTATTCTTAAAGAAAAATTAAACTTTGAGTTTCAAGTGAAAAAAGATATTCCAGTAATTTTAATGATAGATGCAAGTAGAAGTTTCAATAAAAATATTGAAATAGCAAAAAATTTCTTAAAATACTTTGATGATTTTTATTACTTTTCAGATGTATTGAGTAAAAAAACAAATTTTCTCAATTATGAATTCAGCTATATTTACAAAAACATTTCAACTCTCAAAGAAAAATTAAAGAAAAATGTTAAAATTGTTGTTTTTTCTGACTTACAGGATAATTCAAATGAAAAAAATTTTGACCCTTATAATGTCTATTTTTTGTATAAAGAAAATACAAACTACAACAATTTATCTATATACGAAATAAAAATTGACGAAAACATTTTCTCTGGTGAACCTTTTGAGGTTGAATTACAGGTTTACTCACAAAATGAGACAAACATTCTTTTTTACTTAAAAGAGAAAGAAATATTATATAAGGAAGTTATTAAATTAAGCAAGGGCTTAAATACAATTAAAAAAGTTTTAAAATTTGATTTTACTGGCTTTAAAAATCTTTCCTTTGGTGTAGGAACAAAAGAAATTGAAAGACTTATAAATTTCTCCAAAGAGACTTATAGAATCTTTTTAGCCACATCTTATCCAGATGAAGAATATGTATTTCTCAAAAGATTTCTTCACGAATTTAAATGGATAACTATCGATTCAAAAGTCCTACTCCATAAGAACGACAAAATAAATATTACAAAAAAATATAATGGACATATCTTTATCAATTTTACACCAGAACATTCTATTGATTTAAAAAAGTTGAGCAATTCAATCTTTGTATTTACGGAAAGTAAAAAAAACACCCTTATCACACCTCTTACAAACAAGGGAATAAAAGAAAAAATCACAAATGAATATGGCAAAATATACATTCTTTCCAACAATATAAGAATCACGGAAGGAATAAATAGCTGGAAAATAAAATTAAAACAGGCAATTTTAAACCCTTCAGAAAATTTCTATAGCAAATACTGGTTTGAAAATCTAAAAGATTTTTTAACTGAGAGAAAAAACTTTTTTGAAAAATATAATTATATCTTAAACGAAAATGCCCCCTTCGATACCTCAAAGATAGGTATATTTGAAAAGGATAAAATTAAATATAAGGTTAACTACAATGAAAAAGAAGATTTTTACCCGATTTTTACCCTCGATACAAACAATTTGAAGATTTTCAATGTTGATAAAATAAATTTAAAAGAATTCATTAAAAATCTAAAATCTGAATCAAAAATTATAGAAAAAATTCAAATAAAAATAGATTTTTCAAGCAATATTTTTGTATTAATTATACTACTCATTCTTCTTTTTATTTTCTGGTTTTACAATAAATTTTGACAAATCTTCTTTTTTGATATAAATTAATATTTATGAAAAAAGAGCTTGAAAATCTCGAATTAATCGCTAAATTTATACTCAAACTATTTGATCTATCATATATTGAAAGGTGGAATGACCACCCAAAACCTTTTCAGATAACAGAACTCGACAAACAGGCACACAAGGCTATCATAGCCTATCTCATAGGACACTTTGAGGAACAGAGAGGCATAAAAATAGACTGGAACTACCTTATAGAGGGAATAATATTTGAGGCGTTATACAGATCAGTATTAACAGACATAAAGCCTCAGGTATACCATAGAATAATGTCAGAAAGAAAAAAAGAAGTCCACGAATATGTTATAAAAAATCTTGGAGAAATTTTAAAATTATTTAATGAAAAAAAATTTAATGAATATTTCAACTCTGAAAAAAGAATAGAAAATAGAATCATAAGAGCTGCCCACTTTCTTGCAACATACTGGGAATTTGAGATGATCTACTCTATGGGTCTCAGATTCTATGGAATGGAAGAAATAAAAAAAAGCATAGAAGACACCATAGAAGATTATTTCGACCTTACAGGAGTGGAGAGAATTTTTCTCAAGAAAAAAAGCTTCAATTTTGTTGACCTTGTAGGACAGTTAAGATTTCAGAAAAGATGGATACAATCACCTCGAATACCCCTTACAAGTGTATTGGGACATATGTTTGTTGTTGCAAGTCTTGCCTTCGTAATCTCAAAGAAAAAAGGTTACTATCCCAAAAGATGCTATAACAACTTCTTTTGTGGACTTTTCCATGATTTGCCTGAGGTAGCCACAAGAGATATAGTTTCTCCCATCAAGAGAGATGTAAAAGACCTTGATGAAGTGATAAAAAAATACGAAAGAGAACAGATAGAAAATAAAATTCTCCCCCTCTTACCAAATTTTATACACTCTGAATTTAAATACCTGCTCGGCATAATTAATGAAAGCAGTTTTGACGAATTCAAAAACAGAATATTTAAAGAAAATCCAGAAGAAATAAAAGAAATTCCACAAAATATGTCAACAGACGAATATTCTCCATTAGATGGAACTCTCATCAAAACAACTGATAGAATTGCCGCTTTTATTGAGGCATCTCTTTCAATTCATCATGGTTTAAAGTCAAAACATTTACTCGAAGGCATAAAATCAGTTACAGAAAATATAGAAGAAGAATTTGAACCCCTGCTTCAAATAATTTCAAAGAACCTTGAGCTCGATAAGAGTATTTAAAAGCTCTTTTGCAACATATTCAGCATCCTCATCCTTCATCTTTGAATAGACTGGCAAACTTACCTCAGAAATATATGTTCTATAGCTTACAGGATAATCGGTAATCTTATATCCAAGTTTTTTGTAGGCTGGATGCATAACAACTGGAATATAATGCACATTAAGACTTATCCCTTTTTCTGCCATTCTTTTTATCAATTCATTCCTTTTTTCTTCTTCAATGTTTTTGATTCTTAAGGCATAAAGATGATAAGAAGTTTCTTTTTCTGTTGTCTTAAATGGTGGTAATATAAGATTTTCTTTATTTAATATTTCATTATAGATATTAAAAATAGCCTTTCTACGAGGTAAAATCTCATTTTCGTATCTTTCAAATTGTGCAAGGCCCAAAGCCGCCTGTATATCAGTCATATTAAACTTATAACCTATTTCCTCTATCTCATAATACCAGCTATTTGAAGTATTGTATTTAGCAAAAGCATCTTTACTCTGACCATGCAAAGCAAGAAGTTTCAATTTCCTGAAAATTTCTTCATCATCAGAATTAAAAACTATAGTTCCACCCTCTGCAGTCGTAAGATTTTTCACAGCATGAAAAGAAAAAACAGTAAAATCAGGTATTAACCCAGTTTTTCTACCTTTATAGATAGCCCCAAAAGAATGTGCAGAATCAGATATATATTTTATCCCATATTTTTTACATAAACTTAAAATTTCTTCATAATCAGCTGGAAATCCCCCAAAATCCACCGAAATAATAGCTTTCGTTCTTTTTGTTATAGCTTTTTCAATCGCCGTCAAAGAAATATTAAAATCATCTCCAATATCAACAAAAACTGGTTTAGCTCCACAGTGTAAAATTACATTTGAGGTAGCCGCAAATGTGTATGGAGTCGTAATAACCTCATCACCTTCCTTTACATCAAGCACCTTAAGACACAAAAAAAGACCTGCTGTAGCAGAGTTAAGTAAGATAACATTTCTAACACCACAGTAAATTTTTAATTTTTTTTCAAATTCTTTAACCTTTGGTCCTGTTGTTATCCACCCACTTTTTAAAACCTCAATAACATTCTCTATTTCCTTATCCGATATGTCTGGTGGAGAAAAGGGTATTTTTTTATTCATATTCGCCCTCATATTCTTCACAATATTTCTTAATTACAGAGACTATTTTTCTTTTATCAAAGGTGTTTGCAATTTCTTTAAACTCTTCAATAATATTTTCTATTTTATCTGGTTCAAAGAAAATATTTTTTTCTTCGGAAATATAAAGTTTCTCAAAATGAGAAAGATGAAGATTCTCTTTATTACTCAGTATCTCCTCATGAAGTTTTTCACCCTTTTTAAGCCCAGTAAAAACTATAGGAATTTCCTCTTCATTATAACCATACATATAAAGCAAATTCTTGGCAATATCGATAATTTTAACTGGCTTACCCATATCAAGCACAAATATATTACCAGAATCTATTGTGAGAGATTTTATAACAAGTCTTGAAGCCTCTCTTATGGACATAAAATACCTTGTGACTTCTGGATGGGTTATGGTTATTGGACCTCCATTTTCTATCTGCTCCTTAAAAATAAGCCCAACACTCCCCCTTGAACCAAGAACATTTCCAAACCTTACAAGACTAAATTTTGTCTTCTTTAACTGATTAAGAGATAAAATAATCTTTTCGGCAATTCTTTTAGTTGCCCCCATTATTGATTTTGGATTGACTGCTTTATCAGTGGAAATAAGAACAAAATTTTTAACATTGTTCTTCAAAGCCATTAAAGCAGTGTTATACGTGCCTATGACATTGTTTTTTATTGCTTCATCAGGACATTCTTCCATTAAGTAGACATGTTTATGTGCAGCCGCATGGAATATAACATCAGGCTGAAATTTTTTTATTTCATAATCCAGTTTTTCTCTATCTCTTATATCACCAATCGTATATTTCAGTCTCTTATCATCTTTATGCCTTGAAATAAGTAAATGTATTGAATTTTCACCATGACCGAAGGCAAGTATTTCATTAACTGGCAATTTGAGAAGTTGATTTACAATCTCATTACCTATTGAACCACCAGCTCCAGTTACAAAAATCCTTTTTCCATTGTAAAAGGGTGAGATTTTCTCTATATCAAAACCAACCTCTTCTCTACCAAGAAGGTCATCAAGGTTAACCTTTCTTATCTGTCTTAAATCAAACGTCCCCTCAACAATTTCGTAAAGTCCCGGAACAATTTTTACGTTTACTTTAAGAGGAAGGACTATTTTAAATATTCTTTGAATTACTTCATCTTTAGCTGAAGGAATGGCTATCAGAACTTCATCGATTTGATATTTTTTTATTATCTCAGGAGCATCAAAAACTTTGCCAAGAACAGGAAAATCAAGAACATATTCTATATTCTCATTATCATCAAGAAAGCCAACTACGTTATAAACCTTTTTCAGCTTCTCATTATTCTGAATGAGTAAAACTGCTAACTGACCCGCTCCACCACCGCCAATAATCAAAACATTTTTCATTTAAATATTATAAAATTTTATAACATTTTTTGCAATTAAATAATAAACATTGCATCTCCATAGCTAAAAAACCTGAACTTCTGTTTGATAGCAAAATCATAAGCATTTCTTATAAGCTCTTTTCCAGCAAAAGCATAAACAAGAAGTAAAAGCGTTGAATATGGTAAATGAAAATTGGTGACAAGTCTATCAATAACCTTAAATTTAAAACCTTCTTTTATAAATAAATCTGTGTAGGCACTATATGCATTGAAATTTTTGATGTCATTAAAAAATTCTCCAAGAGTCTCAAGTGTCCTTACAGTTGTAGTCCCGACTGCTGTAATTTTATATTTATCAATGGCTGCTCTCTTTATTTTTTCTATATTTTCCTCGTCAACACTGAACCATTCTTTATGTATTTTAAAATCCTCTATTTTACCATCTATGGGTTTAAATGTCCCCGGCCCAATATGCAAAGTAACAAAAGCAAACTCCACCCCTTTATCTTTAAGTGAATCAATAAGTTTTTCACTGAAATGAAAAGAGGCAGTAGGAGCGGCAACAGAACCATAGTATTTTGCCATCACACTTTGATATCTTTCATCATCTTCTTTACTATACTCTGATAGACCCAATTTTTTTCTTTTGCTGATAATATAAGGAGGTAATGGCATTAAACCAATTTTATTAATTTGTTCATATTCAATCTCTTCATTAAACTCAAGTATTCTGAATTCTTCAATTCTTTCAAGAAGAAGTGCCTTAATATCTTCAAAATAAATGTTTGTTCCAGACTTGAATTTTCGTGAATTTTTGACCATCACTTTCCACTTTTTGCCATCTATCTTTTCTATTAAAAGCAACTCTATCTCTTTCCCTTGCTCAGTTTTACCAATAAGTCGTGCTTTAAAAACCTTTGTATTGTTGAAAACAATAAGATCATTTCTATTAAAATAGTCAACTATCTCTGAAAACTTTTTTTCTGAAAAATTATTCTGTTTTCTATCCACAACAAGTAGTCTTGAAGATTCCCTTGAAATCGGAGGCTTTTCAGCAATAAGTTCTTCAGGCAACTCAAAAAAAAGATCATTAATATCCAACTATAACTCCTTGAGAAAATAATTCACCCAGTTTTTAAAATCTTTCAAATAAAAAGGTTCCCCATGTCCGGGATAAACGAGAAAATCAGAAGAAAACTTTCCGATTTTTTCAAGCGAATATTTCATTTTTCTACCATCTCCTCCGGGCAAATCTACCCTTCCAATAGAATCTTCAAAAATTAAATCCCCTGAAAACATTATTTTTCTATCTTCATTAAACAATATTGTAAGTCCATTCGTATGACCCGGAGTATGTAAATACTTCCACTCTTCACCATCAATAACAAATTTACCTTCCTCTTCATCAAGCAATATATCTGCCTCTGGTGAAATAAAATCATTAGCAATAAATGTTGAAAGATTTAAGGATGGATCTGTTAGCATTTTTGCATCTTCTTTATGAATAACAAGTTTTGCTCCTGTTTTTGACTTAACAATGCTATTTCCTGCTATATGATCATAATGCCCATGAGTATTAAAAATGTATTTAAGATTGGCTGGTATGTTTTTTATAAAATCTTTATCATCAGAAGCTGGATCAATAGTAAAACTTTCTTTATCACCTTTTACTATATAACTATTAACCATTAAATCACCAAGCACAAAACGTAAAACTTTCATAATTTCAATCCCTATCTTCAACTAAAAATATTGGAACGGTAGATTTGTGGATAAGAGTTTGTGAAACTCCCCCAAGAAGCATCTCTTTGAGATTTGTCTTTCCTTTTTTGCCTATAACTATCAATGTCGGATTCTCTGTGGCTGCATAGTTAAGTATCTCTGTAATCGAATAGCCCGTTGTAAGTAATGTCATAACATTTTTAAAACCTTTTTTCTCAAAGTGTTTCTTAAGCTCTTCAAGTCTTTCGAGATCTTTTTTATTAAAATCATCAATTTTATCAGGTTCTGTATATCTAAGGTTTCTCAAATCCTGAACATGAAGTATTATAAGCTTTTGATTACCATTCTGAAGCATTGACTCTACATACGGGATACATTTTTCAGAAGAGTGTGAAAAATCTGTGCAATATAGAATTTTTTTAAAAATATCCTGACAGTATAATCCTTCACCCTCTGCTTTACTTTTAATTTTATAGATAAGAATTGGTTTTTTTGAATGTTGAACAACCCTTTCAGTTACACTACCTAAAATAACCCTATCAAGAAATGAACTCCCATGAGAACCTATTATTATAAATGAAAAATCTCCTTTCTCAGCAAGGTCAACTATCTCTATCCAGGGTATACCTGTAATTATCTTATAATCCACTTTGAGATTATATTCTTCAAGAAATTTTTTCCACTTAAAAAGCAATTCTTCTTCATACTTTTCGTTTGCAAATTTATTCATTTCCTCAGAAACGCTTAATACATGAAAAAGAAGTATCTCTTTTACCCCATTTTTTGATAAACCAGCAAGACAACCAATTATCTGCTCTGTTTCCTCAGTAAAAACAACAGGAAATAAAACCTTACTTAACATAAAAAATCCTTGAAAATAAAAATCAACCTTATTTTGATTATAGTCAATGGAGTTGATTTTGTCAACATAAAATTTAAAATAAATCAAAAAACCATTGACAAAAATCAAAAATATAATTATACTTAATTTGTGCATCTGCTATATAGCAACTATAGTTAACTATATGAAGTATAAAAGATAGTTTATTTTATATATAGGAGGAATTTTATGAAAAGAATAGTTAGTTTATTAACTATTTCATTGCTAATTGTTTTTAGCTGTGCAAAAAGTGAAACAACTGTAAAACAGGAAGCTAAAACAGATACTGCTCCAGTTGAATTAAAGACTGACGAAAATATCTTCCCTATTTACAGTGATGTTTATGGTGGTGGACTTCCTACAGAGATGCCTTTTGCACCTGCTTCAGGAGCAAAGATGATTGTATATCTCTGGGAAGGAACCTGTAAGATGAAACCAGTAAATGATGAAGTTTACCAGGGTAAAGAAGCTCTTCTCGTAACTGCTGGTGCAGGAACATGGTTTGGTTTTGGTTTTCACAAAATAAGCCCTGGATCACAAAAAATGGAAGGTTTTGAAAACGGACATCTCAAACTCGCAATTAAAGCTGCTCCAGGTGCTGGTGATGTAAAAGTTCTCGTAAAACACAGTTATCAAACAGAATCATGGTTAAATCTTGATGCTTATGGGTTTAAAGCTGATGGAAAATGGCATGAAATTTCAATACCTCTTGCTGATTTCATTCCACAGATTAACTTCAAAGATGTAAATATTATGTTCGGAATGGCTCAGGGTAATAAATTTGTTCCTCTTTCAAAATACTGGATTGACGAAATCTACTGGACAAAAAATTAATTCATAAAAACCCTGTGGTTAATCCACAGGGTTTTTATTTAATAAAAGATCATTTCCACATTAGTCATACCAAGAAATAAAGGATTTTGGTTGGTATGAATCCCATTTGAATTTATAAAAAAATAATTGGTGACATAACTTCTCGTAAAATAATATAGTTCAGAAAAAGTCACATTTCCATCAAGATTTATATCAGCTTTTTTATTCTCAAGTCCTTTGAGTAAATAATAAGTAAAAAGCCCATGTTTTAAATCCGGTATTTCTATGGATTCCTCACCTTCCATCGAAGCTGTCATTACAAAAAACCTTCTGTAAGCAACATAAGCTCCAGAAAAACATTTGTCAAAAATAAGTAATACCTTCTCACTCTTTGAATTCTTAAGCCAATCATACAATTCTTTTTCTGATATAAAACTATTTATATCACTTAAAGTTGCATCGTAAGGAACAATATAGCTAATGCCATTCGTCCTCAGACCATGTCCTGAAAAGTAAAACACATAAATATCTTCAGCTTTCAGTTTCTCAACAGTGCTTACTATATCATTTGAAATATTAAGTTTTGTTGCCAGGTTATTTGTCTTCAATTTAACAGAAAAGCTATTATTATTTAAAAAAGAGGAAAGACTTTGTGCATCTTCAACACAATAGTTTAACCCACTGACATAGGCATAATTCTCAATTCCATAAATTGTAGCATATCTAGTGTTTTCTCCAGTTTCAAAATTAAACAATGAACATGAAGTTAATAACAAAAATAATAAAATAATCATTAAAATATCCTGAAACCAAGACTTAAAGAATACGATATTGACATATTCGCATCACTTCCAGCATCAAAATAATTAATCATGCCAATTGAAAAATTAGCAAAAATTTTCTCACTAAAATAATATCCCACCCCAAGACTTCCAGAGATTTCTGGTAAAACATATCTTGGATAATAATAAGAATATATTAAAAAATAAGGCAATCCACCACCAATGTTCATTTCAAAATAAAATTTCTGAATATCAACATTAAAAATAAACCCTATTCCAATAGGAAGTTTAAATTTATCTGGATAAATATAACCACCCATTTTATCAGACTCTGATAAATAATAAAAGCCGGGAAAGGTAAACTCAAGACCAAAAAAATTATTTAAAGAGAGTTTTAAAAAATTTTCAAATCCTCCTCCAAACTGAATTTTAGTCTTAAAACTTTCCCCTTTATAATCATAAAAATTTTGTTCAAGCCCTGCTTTAATACCATAGTTCAACTTAACATTTCCATAAGCCATAGAAACAAAAAAAATAGCTACACAAAAAATTTTCTTCATAAAAAATCCTTCATTTATTTTTCCAAAAAAATCTAGCTAAAAAAACTTCAGGGTTTGCTTCACCTTCTACGAAGGTTCGCAATGACTGTCTTTATATTATCAAAGACTACTTAATTATATTAAACTTAATCATCTTTTGCCTTAAGGTATTTCTATGTATTCCAAGCATTGCTGCAGCCTCAGAAATCCTCCATCTACTCTTCTCAAGTGCTGCTATAATCTGAGCTTTTTCTATCTCTTTTAGCTCATTTTCAGTAATAACAAGATCGTCCTTTTTTACAAATCTTTCATTCTCAAGTATACTGCCCTTTAACGAAATATTGAACATATTCTCTGGCAAATCTTTAAGCGTTATTTTGCCATTCTCACTCATTATTATAGCGTGGTGGATAACATTTTCAAGCTGCCTTACATTTCCATTCCAGTCAAGAGAGAAAAAGAAATCCAAAACCTCTTTATCAATATACTCTATGAGGTTATTTTCCTTCTTTGAATAAAGTTTAATAAAATATTTTGTAAGAACAGGAATATCTTCCATTCTTTCCTTAAGTGATGGAAGTTTAAGGTAAACAACATTAAGCCTATAGTAAAGATCCTCTCTGAATTTAGACAATCTCACCTCTTCCCATAGATTCCTGTTAGTAGCAGAAATAATTCTCACATCGACAGGAATAATCTCAAGCCCACCAACTCTCGAAATAGTTTTGTTTTCTATAACACGAAGCAATTTTGATTGAAGGTTTAAAGAAATCTCACCTATCTCATCAAGAAATATAGAACCATCATTTGCAAGCTCAAATTTACCAATCTTCTTTTTATCAGCTCCTGTAAAAGCACCTTTTTCATAACCAAAAAGCTCACTCTCAAGAAGTGTCTCTGGAATTTCAGCACAACTTATCTTGACAAGCCTTTTTGATGCCCTCTTACTTAACATATGGGCTGCTGTCGCAAAAAGCTCTTTACCTGTCCCACTTTCTCCCTCTATGAGAATGTTTGCCTCACTTCTTGCTGCTCTTTTCAGCTTAAGAAAGGCATTAATAATGGCTTTAGAATATCCTATGATACCAAAATTTTGCATTTCTCTAACAATAGTTAAATTCTCTTCATCTGGGTGCTTGATCAATTTATCAAGTTCTTCAATTTTCATAGTCCATCCTTATCGATATTCTATAAAGCCCTCTCTTAAATCCTTATATACCCCTCTTGCTTTTCTTTTAACTTGTTCGCTATATTCTCCCTCTATTATACTTTTCAAAATTTCTTCTGATTTATAAACTTTCTCAAAATAAACATAAACCTCAGCAAGGCTTATCATAGAATCTGCATAAAAATTCTTATCATTTTTGAACTTTGCTATATTTTTCTCAAGATCATCAATTTCATCAAGTGTAGCAATCTTGGTTTTCTTAAGTAGTTCAAGTAAGCCACTTATAACAAGCTTCTTCGTGTCATTATCTGCCTTTGAAAGTCCATCTCGAAAATATATATATCCTTCTTTCTCTCTTTTCCTTGCTATGCTTAATAAACCTCTATAATAAAGCCTTCTTCCCTCATTTTTTATTTCACTTATTACTTTATCTGCCTTTTCATAATTATTTCTTCTTAACAATAACTCAATAAGATTAAACCTTACAAGATCCTTCTCTTCTTCTGATATATCTGTTGAGTTAATCAAATTCTCATATTCTTTTACAGCCTCAGCATACGGAAGATTATTTTTAATGTTTTCTATTATTCCTTTTATGCCAAGATTAGACGGCTTTTCATTTGTAACTTCATTGGTAACTTCTATCTTTTTTTCTTTCTTTACTATCTCTTCTTTCTTCTCTACAACATTTGTTTCAAGAATAATATTGATGTAATAATTGACCCTTTTTTTTATCTCTCCTCCTAAATCAACAATATCAAATCTTATCCTGCTATCTTTCCTTCCCGAAGTAAACAAAAATATTCCTTCTTCTATTTTTGAATCATTTGAATTAAATATTGTGTCCCCTTCTATAGACTTTAATACTACAAATCCATCTTTATAAGGAACTTTTATAGTAAAAATATTATTATTTTTGATCCTTACAATCTTATTCTCAGTCTCTATACGTTTTTCAATAGGTAAAGGTTGCTTATCAGCTTCATCTTCAGAAATAAGCTCATTTTTTTCTTCTCCATTAGTCAAAGCACCTATATCCTTTAAAATTTGCTTCATCAAATCAAAATCAACTTTTTTAATATTTCTCAAAAGAATCAAATGTTCCTGACTGCATGAAAAAAACAAAAATAAAAATAATAAAATTCCCTTTTTCATACTAACCTGCTTTTCTAACTTAAAAAACTTTTTGCTCCTTTATGCTCTGGATCTAACTTTAACACCATCTCAAATGCTTTTCTTGATAACTCCTTTTCTCCAAGCTCTACAAATTGCAGTCCAATTCTATAAAGAAAGTCTTTGTTGTCCTTAAAGAAATCAAGACTTTCAAGAAGAAAATCTATAGCCTCTCTCTTTTTCCCAAACCTTATCTTTGTAAGTGCAGCGGCAAATAGATATTCTCCCTTCTTTTCTTTTGAAATAAGTTCAGTAAATATTTTATCAGCTTCTTCATATTTTAGCAAATTAGATTTAACTATCCCTAAAGTATAGAATAATTCAGTGCTCTCGGGGAAAAAGTTCAGTGATAATTCAATAATTAGCTCTGCTTCAATTAACCTATCAAGCATAAAAAAGGAATTGGCAATTATTAAAAAAAATCTCTCTTCTATCACATTGTTCTCAAGAAGCATTTGACCATAAATTAAAGCATCATCAAATCTTTGTGTATAAAAGCTACAAAGCGTTAACTGTTTTAAGACTTCCACTTTAAAATCATTATCAATATCCAAGTATAAAAATTCCTTAAAGATATTGTACCCCTCTTCAAAATTCCCCATCATCACGGCTATAAGACCAAGTTTGACCTCATAAACCTTATTTTTGGTTTTCTCAACACATTTCTCATAAGATTTTTTTGCATATTCAATATCATTAAGCTCAAAAAAGCTATCTCCTAATACCCCGAGTTGATTATAATCCAATGGTTCATATTCCAGAGCCTTCCTTAAAAATTCTAAAGCTAAGGTCATATCATTCTTAGCCTTATAAGATAAACCAATATAAAAATAAACTTCAAAAAGATTTTTTCTTATTTCTATGCAATAATTCAAGAATTCAATAGCTTTATCATAATTTTTTACTTCATAATAACTTATACCAAGCCCAAAATATAGATAATCTAAAGCAACTTTGATATTTTTATCATTTTTTAAAATATCAAAAAACTTCTCAAAATATTCTATGGCTTTAATAAAATCTTTTTTTAAAAAAGACCCTATTCCCATACCATAGATTGAAAGAGGTGTTTGTTTTTTTTCATACATTCTTTGAAATAAATCAATGGCATAATCAAGTTTCTGTAATTCTATAAACCTTATACCCACCAAATATACATTTTCATCATAAGATGAGAAAAATCTTTCGTCCTTAGTTATCTTATAAGCCATATCATAATCTTTTCTTTCAATATAACAAAATGCGATATAAGGTAAAGCATAAGGATAATAATCATCAATAATATCTATACTCTTCAAATAGTTGAGACTCTCCTCAAAATCAAAAAGGTAAAAATTCACAACCCCCATATTATACTTGAGATAATTTTTGTCTGGATCAAGTTTAAGAGCCTCACTTAAAACAATTTTTGCTTTTTGAAATTCCTTCTTTTCAAGAAATATATTGGAAAGATAAAATAACATTTTCTTAACTTCTTCAACGTCATCAAAGAGATCATATATCATCTTGAGAGCTTCATTTGCTTTTCCAAGTTCAAGTAATTTATAAAAAAAATCTATATTAAAATTTTTATCTACGGTTGCCATTTAAACCTCCAGCAATGATAAAAATATTTTCACAAGTTCTGGATCAAACTGCTTGCCAGCATTTGAAATTAAGTCTTCTCTTATCAAATCAAAACTTTTCGCTGGTGAATAAAGTGTTCCATTCAACATTCTATCGTAGGCATTTGCAATACTTACAATTCTTACACAGAGTGGAATTTTTGACCCCTTAAGCCCATCTGGATAACCCTGCCCATCAAACCTTTCGTGATGATAACTTACTATTTCAAGCACATGAGAATTATTGGCAAGCATAGGCATCAGGATTTTTCTCCCGATAATTGGATGTTTCTTAACTATTTCATACTCCACCTCATTAAGTGTCCCCTCTTTAAGAAGAATACTATCAGGAAGGCCTATCTTTCCTATATCGTGGAGAGTTGAACCCATAACCAGACTTTCGAGTTGATTCTTTGAAAAGCCGACCTTTTTACCCAGCTTTTCTGCATATATTGCAACGTTGTGAGAATGCTCAAGGGTTCTTCTGTCCCTTACTTCAAGAGTATTAAGTATAACCTTTAAGCTATCAAAAAAAGAACTCTCAAGCTCTTTTTTTGCCTCTTTTACTGCTTTTTCAAGTGATGTTATATATTTTCTTCTTTCATCAAGAAGTTTCAACTTATCAATCACTCTATTAACAGCGAACAAAATCTCATCAACAGTAAAAGGTTTTAAAATATAATCATACGCACCATTTCTTATAGCTTCTTTTAGATTCTCTACACTTCCATAAGCCGAAATAACTATAATATGTGCATCGGGATTATAATCTTTTATTTTCCTTATTAACTCAAGTCCTGTCATTTGTGGCATAAGAAGGTCAGTTATCACTACATCAATTTCATTGGTTTTATATACCTCAAGTGCATCTTCTCCATTTTCTGCAGTGTATATTAAATTTATATTGGGAGACAGTTTTAAAATATCATTTAAGACCTTTAAAACAGAAATTTCATCTTCAACTATCAAAAAATTATACTTTCTTCTCTGCATATTAATCCTCAATTTATATTAAGATAAAACCAAGCTGTGGCATAATTTTTATCTATCCTCATAGCTATCTTAAGAAATTTCTCAGCAAGAGAATTATAACCTAATTTACTCAAACATTTTGAAGTTTTAAATGCAAAATTTGGAATATCCGAGTAAGTTTCCTGTGCTTTAAGATAGTATTCAAGAGCCTCAGCATATTTTCCTTCTTCATAATAAATCTCTCCAATTTGAAAATAAGCAAGTGCATTAAAAAATTCATCAAGAGTTGTATTAACTATTTTTTCAAAAAATTCCCTTGCTTCCTTAAATTTTTTCTGGTTTAAATAAGACATTCCTATAAAATAAAGAGTATCCGTAGAAGAAAACTTATGATATGACAATTTCAAGTCCTCTATAGCACCACTATAATCCCCAATCTTATATTTTGATATACCTTTCATCTTAAAAAAATACTCTTTAAACTCAACAGGAACATCTTTTATAGAATTGAAAAATGAAAGAGTATTTGAATATTCACTTTTTGTTCTTGAATTTAAAAAAAGTAAGTATGCCATACCAAAATTTCTGTAAACACTCAAATTTGAAGAACTATCTTTTTCAATAATATTACTCAACTTCTGAATAAAGTCTTTATCACCTTCAAGAGAAAGTTTTAATACTATTCTATATTCTCTCTTTGCATAATTTATATTGTTCTTATTCTTTATCTTTTCAAGAATACTATATGCCTTTAAAAAATCTCTCTTATCATAGGCTTCATCAAATCTATAATATGCAGAACACGAAACAAAAATTAAAAACAAGAAAAAATATAAAAATTTCACCATACTTCAAAATATCCCTCTTTTTCTTTGAATTTTAAACCTTTTTCTATAATATAACTTTTAATTTCACTAACCAGCACAGGCTTAATCGTATCGCTATGCTTACCTTTACCTGTAATTATCTTGAGTTTTATTTTATCCTTTGCTATTCGAGTTATATTATAATCAATTATATTTATAGCTTCCTGTAAGGTTTTATTGTGTAAGTCTATAGTAATAAAAACAGCTTCAGATTTTTTTAAATTAACTTCATCCTTCTTAAAGGGTTTTAAATTTTTCATTGCCTCAAGAAAAATATCCTCTGGATTCATAAAAATTCTTTAATTAACTAAAAAGCACGAAACAGACCCGGGAAACAAGAAGAAATTAAACCTTTTATCGACATTCAATATTCCTCCTCCCGTTAAAGAAAAATATGTGCCTTTTTTCCTTGCAGAATCAAAATCCATATCAAACGCAGAAAAATCTCCTTCAAGGTTTAATACCACAATTCTTTCACCACTACTATAAATCATCCTTTTATCTGAAAAAGATACTTTCTTAAAATTTCCCTGTTCTAAAAATCTTATTAAATCAAGAATAGCTCCTCCAAGCATCTTATGATCTATAAGTATTTTTCCCTTTTTAATAATCATATAACTCATTGTGGCAATATTATTGATAGAAAACTCATCACTTGCAATAAAGTTAACTTCATCACTGAGGTTATAATCTTCAATACCCTTAAAATTTGCTTCTGGATACAAGAAAAACTTTCTTCTCAAATCCCAATAATAACTTACACAAACACTTCTCCCTTTAGCCCTCGATAATTTATTGTTAAGTAAATACATTGAATTGTCAAGCTCACTTGCAAATAATTTTATAATTTCATCAGCCTCATTATCCTGAAAAAAGGTGAGATCAAGAAATAAGCTATAACCTTTGCTTTTAAAATTAGATAAATATTTTTTTAATTTTTCTCTGGTGGCAGAAGAAGAATAATCAACAATATACGTAGAAGAGTAGCTTATAGATTCCTCTTTAAAATCATTAATACTCCATAACTTTCTACTATAATACTTTGGTTGAGTAAATAAACAAAGATAAATGTAATAATTTATACCTTTCTGTTTTAAAAAAGAATCTATTTCTTTAAAATTAGGATCTTCATAGTCAAAGTCATACACTCCACCTTCCTTGGTCATTCTGAATGGATTATCAACCACTACAAAATCTATACTAATGCCCTTTGATTCAAGAAAATTAACTATATTTACAATCTTCGAGAGTGACGCCCCACGAAAATCTATAGAAATAGAATAGGAAAGGCTAATCCCCAATAAAATAAATAAGATAGAAAGAAAATGCCTCATAACATCAATCCCTCAAATTCGTAAATGCAAGAGCTGCAGAACCAAGAATACCTGCATCATTACCCATCTCTGCAAGTTTTATCGTAAAAACCTCATAAGCATAAGGAATAGCATAAAGAGAAGTATAAAATTTCACCTTATCAAGTAAAAATTCTTTAGCTCCTGATACACCACCACCTATTATACAACATTCTGGATTTAAAATATTAACGATATTTGCTATACCAAGCCCAAGATACCTGCACATTTCATCAAATATCTCCATCGAAATTTTATCCCCCGCTTTTGCTTCTTCCACAATAACCTTTGCATTTATATTGTCTGGATAATATTTAATAAGAGTCGTTTTTACTCCTTTTCTTACTAAGGATTTGGCTCTCTTTATAATAGCAGAAGCAGAAGCAAAAGCCTCCCAACAACCATAGTTACCGCACCCACACGGTCTTCCGTCAAGGTCTATAAGCATATGTCCCACTTCTCCGGCACAGCCATTCTTTCCATGATATATCTTACCATTGATAAATATACCTGCCCCAATTCCAGTGCCAACAGTAATGACAAAAAAATTATTCATTCCCTTACCAGCACCAAATAAGAATTCACCTGTTGCTGCATTATTTGCATCATTATCAACAAAAACCGGTAATTTAAATTCCTGAGATAACTCCTTCGCCATTGGATAATTTTCAAAAACTCTTATGTTTGAAAAAATGTTTATATTCCCCTTATCATCAGCAATTCCTGGGACCCCTACTCCAATAGCCTTAATTTTCTTATCTTTGTTTTTCTCCATAAGATTTTTTATCGAATCTTTTATATTTTGCATCACAACGGAAGAAGAGTTTGCCTCTACACCAGTTGGAATTTGAAGAGAATCAACAATATCTCCTCTATCATTAACAACACCTGCCTTAATAAAAGTTCCTCCAAGATCAACTCCAATGCAAAAACTCATTTTACCATCTCCTTAAGTTATTTAAGAATTTGACCTATTCTTTCTATTACCTTTTCTCTATCAATAGGTTTTACAATATAACCTTTGGCTCCAAGTTTTATAGCCTCTTTAACAGATTCTACAGTACCCAAAGCTGTTATCATAACCACTGTAACATTAGGATCGAGTTCCCTTATTGCTTTAAGAGTTTCAATACCATCCATTTCTGGCATTGTAATATCAAGTGTCACAAGGTCGATCTGCCCTTTCATAGACTTAAAAAGTTCAAGCCCAGCTTTACCATTTTCAGCCGTTCCAGCTATCTCAAAATCCCTCGACATAAAAATTTGAGTCAAATGTTTTATAACAAACTGAGAGTCATCAACAATAAGGACTCTCACATGCCCACCTTCAACTTTTCTACCAGTAGGAAGACCGTTTTCATCAAAAATTATAGCCATATACTCCTCCTTCTCAATTTTCTTTGAAAGCTATATTTATTTCAACAATTCCAAGCCCAGTATCTATAGGAATAATAAGTGCTTCCATATCGGAAAATTCATAAATATGGATATTTTCCCCCGTAATTATAGTAGGTGGAGTAAAATTAAATGACAGATTTTCCTTTTCAAGCCTTGTTACAGATCTGCCTGTAACCATATTAGCAAGCTCTCCAATAGTGCTTCTCACCATATCATCAAATTTTGTGAATTTTTCACCATTCATCTTTGAAGCAATATTTAAAGCTGTATCTTCCGTCATATCAAAAACAATTCTCCC